>Ga0123352_10009982_pt1 | contig 14894 bp, 6 predicted proteins | sample TergutLab28metaG_FD_89700 | JGI IMG/M metagenome (GOLD analysis project Ga0123352, IMG submission 89700) | Labiotermes labralis P1 segment gut microbial communities from Petit-Saut dam, French Guiana - Lab288 P1 | ecosystem: Host-associated > Arthropoda: Insects > Digestive system > Gut ... | reverse complement strand
TAGATGGATGGATAGATGGATGGTTGGATAGATGGATGGATGGATGGATAGATGGATGGATGGATGGATAGATGGATGGTTAGATAGACAGAGGGACAGACAGGCAGGCAGGAAGGCAGACATGCATGCAGTTAGGTAGGTAGGTAGGTAGGAAGGTAGTTGTGTATAGTCACTCTGGACGGTACGGCTCTAGACTTGTACCTGAAGGGTGCGGTGCTTGGATCTAGTCAGAAACACCGGTTTCACAGATTTCAGTCTTCTTGTGTTTTCTCAGTCCCTCAACGAAAATTGTGTTACAGAGTACCCGATTAGGGTGCGGCCGCTAACCCATTTATCATTCACCAGTCACCAAACCCTCAACGCTGCACTCGGAGGTAACGATGTCGTGGCAAAATAGATCACAGCAAAACAAACGGCTTTGAAAACACGTAATAACGGGGTGGTTTAAATTTTGTAGCCTGCCTGTATTTTATCTGACAAATATAGGTTTACTTCTGTCGCCTTGTTATGTGCTTTCGTAAAATTGAGAAAAGCGACTCTTAGCTTCGTCATGTCCATCCGTCCGTCTGTCCGCATAGAACAACTCGGCACCCGCTGGTCGGATTTTATGAAGTTTTATATTTGAGATTTCGTTAAAATCTGCCGAGAAAATTCGAGTTTCATTAAAATCGGATAAGAATAAAAAACACTTCGCATGTAGACCAATATACACTTTTGATCATATCTCGCTCATTTCTTCTTAGAATAAAAACGATTTCAGACGAGCATTGTAGAGAATCTCGAATCACACAACTCATGTTCAATATTTTTTTTTCGAAAATTGTATCGTTTGTTAGGTAATGTATAAAAAGATGGTAGAGCCGGACGGACCACAGATTACAGAACGGCGCATGCGCTGAGCATGCTGGATAACTAAAGCTACAGACTCATTCTGAAAGAACCTAATGCTTCTTGCTTTTGCATGGCAACAATTGTTACACGAACGCGCGTCAATATCACTTTCATACATACGCTGCCTCTCTTGTTAACAATTAGAATCACGGTACGTCCAGTCAACACTCAACAATTTACTCTATTACTTTCAACTACATGTTTCCACTTTTTAGACCGAAACATGCAGTTGAAACTGAAAGAATAAATTTTTTTGTGTTTTGATTGGATTTAGCGTGATTATAGTAGCGATGTCTGTATTTCAGTAGAATATTAGTGGGAAGTGTATGAGGAGTGGATGATTGTTACTTTATTTGCAGAGAGGAAGAGTGAAATATTTGTAATACGTTTATATGTTTCCTGTTACCTGTCTGTACATTACTGTGTAAATATTTCTGTACACTTTTCTCTCCTTTCTTTCTTTCTCTCTCCTTATTTCAACATTATTTCCTTCTTTCTTCCATTTCCTTGTTCCTTGTTTTATATCCTGTTAATTTCACTGTCCATCTTTGTGTGTTCTCTCTCTGTGTATCCCCTTCTTTCTTCCTAATTAAAGGAGACATTGAACATTAGATTTATTGTTTTTAGGATTCTTTTCTTGAAGAAAGATGTGATAGGGTATATTAATTCTCTCTTTCTCCGTTTTGTCGCGGCATTCCTCTGTTTTGAATTTCTTATTTCGCCTTTCCGTTTTATTTATCTTTGTCACTTCCCCTCTCCGCTGCACTGCACACAAGATATTCAACATATTTAAATGCATTGTTCTTTATTCATGCAAGAAATTAAAATTCGGCTTTTCTAACTCGGCGTTATAGAGAGCTGTGAGTAGGCGCGTGAGAAGAATTAATGTTCGTTGTGTGGTTAGTTCGCACAGCTAAAGAAGTCCAAGAATGAAATATCCGTAAAAAGTGGAATATTGTCAGGGATGAAAATAATCTGTTTAAAATACATTATCTTCCGTCCGCGAAGTTTAATGTCTCAAATTACCTTCGTTACGATAGGCGTTCCGCACATTTGAATGTAAGTAATTGGCTAGATTCGAATTAACTCGAAAGCAGACGCATATTATTAATTAGTCAAAGACATAGGAGAAACGCTACCCAATGTTATTCTCATTTTAAGACACTTGTTGTACATAATATACAATAACCGAGTATAACAAGATATTATATCGTGGTTCTCCACTACAATTTCCTGATTTTTTTTTCATTTTATACCTCACTGTACGAAGTTTTCCTGAGCGTGAACAAAGAGACATAATTTCAGCGAAGACAGAAACAATAACGTTAATGGGGCTGAGTTGAGGCACTGAGCTAAAACCCTGGAGTCTGCATGGTACAATCATAGTGCCTGAAAGCAATATCTTCATTTAATTTGTTGAAGTGGGAACGCATGGGGACCAGACAGGTTGGGACGTTTACAGCGTTTCCAACTTCTATTTCTTCTTCTCTCTCATTTCCCTTCTTCTCGTCGCCTCCTCTCCACGCTTCTTGTTTTCTGTGTCCCCTCTTAGGAGTGTTTTTTTTTTTTAGGGAATTGTTCACAACCTGACACAATTGCTTCTTTGTCAATGAATTTTATCGTAACGTAACAATTTAACGTATATTTTGACTCATTATAACATACAAGACTGAATATAAGGCTATTTGTTTTCAGAAAAGAGCGGCACAGAAAAGTTAAGCCATGCTTTACGTCATATGTCGGTAAATGTTCAAGGACACGTCATTTCATAGTAAAGGGTGACCATTAAGAGTATATCGATTTATGTCCGTGCTGTATAAAAGGCCGGTTACGTGTATTTTGTTAGTTTTATGTATGCCTTCATTATATTTTATTAATATTTTTAATACCTTATATAAATCTAGTTTTTTTTCTATGAATATTCGAGTGGGAAAGATGGAGTCGCTTTATATTTGGATTCATCTTATTTTCTGGCTTAAGCCCTAACCTCTACAGTTCACAGTTTCATTGAACAAGTCAGATCCAGGTAACCAGTTGAAATGTTGTGTTTGTTTTCTGACGTTGTATAAACAATATTTCCCTTATTTACCAAATTGCCAGAAAAGTATTACAATTTGTTGTCGGAAACTCGCGTGGCGGAGCCCTTGATTTTCTATTACGTATGGATATTGTACGCTGAACTCGTTGGCCGCGCGGTCTAAGGCCGCTCGCTCACTGGAATTGCGGGTTCGAATCTCGCCGGTGGCATGGATGTCTGTGAGTGTTGCGTGCTGTCAGATAGAGGTCTTTACATCGAGTTGATCACTTGTCCAGAGGGTTCCTACCGAGTCTGAAGTGTCTAAATGAGTGTGATCATGAAGCCTCGCAAATGAGAAGGCCATGGCACACTGGGGGGTCTTGCGCCATAAAAAAAAACACACACACACACACACACACTCACACACACACACACACACACACACACACACACACTAGCCGTAACGTACACACCATGTGGCATGGTGGAGTAGTACAGTATATGAGTCTACGATTGGCTTGGCATGTGGATAGCATACAAGATGCTTATGCAGAATTTTGGTGGAAATACTGCTATTTGTAAGAGCCGAAGAGACGATATGATAATATTAAAATAGATCTTACAAAGTGAAAGTATATTTTGAGAATTGCAGGTGTATGAAATGTCTCGGAAACATACCAACTAACGGACTGTTTTTTTTAACGTTTATGTTGCAAGAATGTTCCTTATTACGATAGCCGTATATAGGGTGTAATGATGTGGGGCGGATTGAATACGTTCACGACAGGGACAGAGGACGGCGTTTTGTGAATACGGCAATGAAATTTTCGGGTTTCATGAAAGGGGGCGAAAGAAATTCCTTGATTAGTTGAGCATCTGTTAGTTTCCGAAAGACGGTGTTGCATGCAGTTATAAAAAGAAAATTTCTATGCATTATAAATTTTCTTAATCAAAGTTACAACTCGTGAGAACTACTTTCTAAATTAACAGACGTTGAATTGAAACAAACAAAATGAATCGTGTGTCTGGATGTAATATGATACCATCCTCGTGTAATTTGTACCATAAATAAGAGTAGCGTATACATTGTAAATATTTTATTTCGTTTTATTGAGAATGTTTTATTTAATATTTGTAATCCGAAACTTTCGTTGAACGTATAGTATAATATTTGGGGTTCAATATTTATTGTACACGAAAGTACGCTTTCTTGCGTTCCAATGCTATTGCAGCATGAAACTTCTTCGAACTATCTGAAGGGAGTCAGGCTTAAGCCTGCCTGGACGATGAAGAGAAAATATGGTTAGATTGGCTGCCGAAGCAACATATTTTTGTCTTGCTTATCGCATCCAGAAGGACACGGAGCCCACAGGGCCTCCTTTCTAATGGACGTCGGAAACATTTTAAGTGGGATAAGTCCGGTTAAGACAGTCGGTAATGTTCTGAACTGAGTGACAGCAAGCTCCCATGATTTTAACTGCTATTAAAGTCGGTGTTTATGTAGTTTCGAATCGAAAGTGCGAGTGTTCTGAGATGTTATGTTGTGTCGAATGATAAGTGGTTACTGACGTCTGAAGGCACTACAGTCTTGTGAAAGGTCAGTTAAATATTTAACAGCAGATATGGCGTGGTCGGCGTAATAACCTAGAACAGTGTTTCTCAACCACCGGGCCCTGGCATCAATTATACCGGGCCGTGAGAAGTTCGCTTGGAATTTGTCATTTTAGTTTTCTAAGCAATTTTCATTAATGAATATTTTATAGTGGAAATGTTCTGAGGAGAATAATATTCGTGAATGTGTCGAAAAACTCAGACCCAGATGCTGGCCTGAGGAAACTACAATATGCTACAAGATTTCATTAGTCCAGGGACTGATAAATAATTTAAATGTAATTTTATATTTGTCAACATGTCACACCGTACACATATGTGTACTTACACTCTTGATGATTATGCCATAATTAATTATTAATGCTTATGTTAATTTAATGTATGAACTTAAAAAAATGGAAAGGTATTTAAGAGTAAATTTGTTGGGACCGGGCCCTCGTGTTATGAAAAAAGAATTTACCGTGCCGCGGTCTCACAGAGTTTGAGAAACACTGCACTTAGAAGGCTTGAATCGTCAGTGCCACTTCTCGTAACTTCAGATATGTAACCTCGGATGTTTGTGGGGTTTTAAAGTATGTAAAATATGTTTTGTTAAAAACTATGTTTTGTATTCCGTTAAAAATACAGTGCAATAACAGTTTAGTGATTTGTTGGCTCCTCATTCCGTGGACCGTGTTTTAAATTCATTTTGCTTAACTTTTGGCTTTCGCTGTACCTTGCAGCAAGATACTCTGTGTGATGTAAGTTACTCTCTATACGGGAATCTTTTTAGTTGATTAATGACCTCATGAAGAAAGTTGTATTCTGCCTTGTCCCTCCATTTTGGAATGACACTATACACCTCCGGACATTTATTCACCTTACAGCGAGAGGTGATGTATTGAGACGTCAGAGGACAGGCTCCACAGTCGTAAAATAACGTCTTTTTTTTTTGCTGGATCCTGTTTTTCAGGATATTAATTCCTAACACCCTTAATAAATTAGTGTAACTTTTGAAGTGTACCAACATTACGTATTTCAAGCAAAAAAGCCTTAAAAATTGTGAAATTGTAATCTTAACTCAAATGAATTTCACAGACGAATTAATTTGTATTCGCTAAGTGTGCAATTGATGGGCATGAATTATAGAGCAGGAGCAAAGAAATGTGTGCAGCTTTGTAGAAGGGAGACGCGATTTGAAGATATTTCTTGGGAGACCAAGACGTAGATGGGAGGGCAATATTGAAAGTAATATTAAAGAAGAATGATTCATGGTTGTTAGCTGGAATTATATAGACTGCATTATTGTGGGATGTTGTTCAAAACCGTCGGTACGTGATTACCAATTGCTGTCAGTAGTCTGCTGCTCCTGTATTCTGGAATAACTTCAGACGTGAAAGCGGTTTCTCCGAAACGTTGCTACTGCAGTGTATGGGCTAGTGGCGGGCTGTTAAGGCGGTGACTGAGCCCTGATTTTCATATTGATATTGATATTGATATATTTTGTTAACTGCAATTGGGTTGACACCCGGTGGCAGTAGTACAGTACACATTTACACACAAACAATACATAGAAAAGCACAATGGAACAGAATACCGAAAACAGAACATACATTACAATAGGAATGCATAAACATAAAAATAAAATTACACATTTAAAAAAATTAACCAGAAGCATACAAAACATACAACCGCATACAAAACACGCATGTTTTCATAAAAGATGCGCGGTTTCTTCAGTAGTTGAAGCGACTGTTGACTATGAAGTTTATTCTTCATCGAGTTATCGTGAAAGCTAAGGCTTGTGCTTGCCGGAATACATAGAGCTAACGATTTTTCTCGAATGTTTGTTTCGTTGCCTACTTTATCATTCGGATGCGAAACTTGGGCATTTAGAGAACGGGATAAAGCCAGGATAACGCCAGTGGAAATGAAATTTATGAGGAGAACAGCAAAATACACATAGCAGGATTACAACACCAATGAAAATACTTTACCAGAACTGAAAAATGAGCCCAGTGTTTAAAGAAATTACAAAATTACAGAAATTAAAGTGTACGACATGTTCGGCGAATGGACAGAAACAGACTGCCACACTCAATTATCAAATATGAGCCGTGTAGGAAACGAAGCCAAGGAGACCCCTCAAAAGACTTCGGGTCTGTTAAATGGAACCGAAACCGGGCACGAGGGCTAAAACCCAACAAGTTGTATGGTCAATATGATTATTGAATATTTTAAAATATTTCATATATATCTGAGCTGTAATGAAGGCACGAAACATTACCTTATCTAAAGGCGCATTGAATTTCTTGCGGCGTCCTTCTATTTTGCCCCACAAGATGCATCACAGCATAATCGTTCTGAAGTAACACTGTGCAAGTGGAAAAGGGCATACTCTAAATTTCTTTGTGGATATTTATTATTGTTATTTTTCAAATGTACATTGAAATATGTTTTCGGGGAAGCTTTAACAGTTCGTCGTTGTAAGATTAAGCGTTGAACACTGCAAAGAAAATAAATTAATGTAAAGTGGATATAAAGATTCAGTTCATACCGACCATTAAGCACAATATGTATGGGCCAATTACTTAATACTGTATAGGGAATTAGTTGCTCTTTGTTTAGAAGTCTATACAAAGCACCTAAGATCTCTATGTGGGTGGAATGTAGAGTTTTGTTAATGTTCATCCTGGTGGTGCATAAAATAACGACAGGGCCGTGAAGGGTTGATAAACAGTGCGTGGATGATTTGTATTATATATGCTAATGCTTCCGGAAGCAATTCACAACTGTCATATCATGCAACATTTGCTAAATTTCGTGTGTGTAATTATCCAAATGTTACCAGGTCATTTAAAGGTTCACAAGAACGTATTTATGAAATTAATGGTATTTTGGGATGTAGACAGACAGGTCTTTGCTTAGTACACCAGGCACACGAGTGTTCTATTTCTGAAATTTCTTTACACAACCAGACCGTGCCTACTAACCCTCTATGCTGTCATATTACGCAAAGACACTTGTATTACACTGCACAAGGTGTCATTTATTGTTCAAACTTACTTTTGGACCAATAAAATAGTTAAGGAAATGCACGGTGTTTGCTCCTTTACAAATCCTGTGTTCTGTGTAAATGGCAGCCTAGGAGATAATTCCCCAGAGAGTTGGTCGTGTCTGGCGCGGTGCGGGGGCGTTGGTTATAAGAAACACTACGGAACTGCTAGTGGTGGTAGCAATATAAGAATTATTCTCCTGAGCAACGACTGAAAACGTTAAGTACTTTGAGAATCGTGTAGTGAGCGAATGCATTGTGTCTTGTTTTGCATGATGGTTGGTAGCAACTCACCATCCGCCATCAACTTTGCGCATGTGCACATCTCTCGTATTCCTAGCAGGGATCAGTTCATTGGCGGTGGAATGTTTTATGTTTCCCCTATCCTAGAAACAGCGGTAGAGTTAATGAGCATTTCCTATCATACTGAATTGTATATCTGTTGCTAGGATTTTGGGAAAACCTAAACTATATTTCATGTTTCTTTTTTGGTTTATGGAATTTAAATAATACAAAGCCTATTATTTTCCCTAATGTGCATGCATAAAAACTGTTGCTTGCTCAAAGTTTTCGCAGAGCAAAACTGCGAAATCTTGTTCCTATAGAAACCATGTAGTCCTTTACTTGCAGTGGTTCTTGTAATTGTCCGACTTCAGTAAAAGAACTGAAATGGCTTGACAAATTTTCGTACATTTTCCTGTGTCAAATTTCATGAAAATTCTTTAATCGGTTTTCCGGTTGTTTGAAGTGTACAGATGGACGGACGGAGCGATTTTAATAGTCACGATGCAGGAATTGGAAAGCGCGTGAGAAGAGGACCGGGGGGGGGGAGAAGAATGCGAAGAGATTCAAACAATTTTCCTCTCCCCGGTGTTATTTTCCATCCTTAGCGTTTCATCAGACAAGTCAGTTTGTTAAGTTTTGAATGAAGACGTATTTTTTAAATCAGAATGAAGAAGCGGTGATTCAGACGGCATGTAATTGTGTTTTCTGTCGAGATGTTTTCAAACCGTCTGGGAAGTGGAAGTGGAAGCAGTTCTGTTCAAATACAATAAATCTGAAGCAGCGTGAGAATTGGGACTCTCAACACAGCGAGTGCGACTTTTACCATATTCTGTGACTTTATGTGCATTCAAAGAAGCGTCAGTAGATTGTTACCAGACTACACGAAGTCAAATTTATGAAGACGGTAATTATATAACAAGTTAGGAAATTATCGCATAGTTTAACGTTTCTGGCATTTTCGCCCTGTTACTTTTCCTAGGTTTTAAATACGTGTTTGATGTCAAGAATACGCTGAAGATGCGAGTAGTGTATTTGAAACGTACCTTTCCATGTTTTATCCAGCACACACTGTTTGCTTTATCAGTATATTAGTGACTGATTCACAATCGATTGTAATAGATATCATCAAAGCGGCGACATCGCGCGCGTGCTCGTTTGTTATGTTTAGATCGTCAACTGTGTCTTTGGCATCAGGGCGTACCTCCCAGACAAAACATTCTAGCTTATCTATAATGGCCAAAATTGCGGCGCCGGATAATCACGACCTACGTACTTGTTCTTGTACATTTTGTTAAATTTAAGGAAAATCCGTCCAGTGGTATCGCGCTGTTCTGTGTGGACGGACGTGCATTGCTAGACGAAAGGTCACTTCACGCAACTGCTCTGCGAACGCGCCTAGAAGTGATTTCCAAAAGTTTCACCGTTAAATTGTCAAGGTTAAAGGAGAAAAATAAAATAATTTTTAAGAAGTCTTTCTTTGGTTGCATGATCATGATGATTATGGAGACGTCACGCTTCTCCGAAACTAGGGTAACGGCGTAGTAGCTCAGAAAACTTTAATGTTGGAGACTTAATAACTCCGCCCTCTACTTTAACGACGTTTGATATTTGCCTGGTCATTTCCACTGTTACACACTCACCGACAGAACAAACTCAAATTTGTCATTTTACGTTTAAATTTGAGTTTGTTATGTCCGTGCTTCTGAGGACAGCCGTCTTCTGAGATGTGACGCCGTGTAGTCTGGTAAAGGGTTACCGACATTTCGGAAGAACACTGTAGTCTGACAGCTGCCTTTATGCCGTGAAATTACTGTATGGAGCAGGAGCAACGTTGGTAATTCTGTAACACGTGTGTCATATTAGTTTTAAAAACATTCTAATAATTAAATCGGTATGAATTATTTAACTCAAAAAGAACTATTTTACTTATGAGATATTAAAATAATATTTTTCCTTGCGGTTGTAAAGACCAAAGAGAGCCTAGACCGCCTCATTTTTGAGGTTCCTAGATCACACACACACACACATAAGGATTCCCCGGAACGGGTTATCAACTCGTCACAAAGACAGCTACCTGCACAATACACAACAAACACAACGGACGAACATCCATGTCATCATTCGAAACCGCGATCCCAGTAATCCAGCGGCCACAGACCTTCGCCTTAGACCGCACGGCCGCCGGGATCGGTAATGATATCAGGGAAAATTATATTTATATTTTTAAATTTATTTTATCTTTAACTGTTGGCTCTTTATGTAACTGTCTTCATTGTTTTCACGTGATATTAATGTTATCCCTGATGACGATTTGTGGGCCGAAACGTATTCAATTGTGAATAAATAACTTGTAGGTTATATATATATATATATATATATATATATATATAAAGTGTATCTGGGTTGGTATGAATTATTTTATTATATTTAGCGTCTTTGTAATTCGCCATATAGCTGGCAAAGAATTTACGCCCTTCTCTGTAATCCAGTTTTTCACTTCCGTGCTGCTGTGAGTCTAATTCTGCTCGTACGCATTCTAAGCAAAGCAAATATGGATTACTCTCGGTAAACACTGACTTTGAGAAAGAATAGTAATATTTTTTTAATTCAGCTTTCTCAGATCAGCAACGACGTACATTTTGTGTGCGCAGAAGCTAGATGCAGCTAACCGGATTAGATGCAGCTTATCCTCATAAATATGGTTATTTTACACTGACATGCAGCATATAATTTAAAGCTGTTATTAGCGATAGATTAGAGATAAACTCACTAACACCTAAAGTTATATTTTAAAGAGAAATCTGATGTTATTTTCAAAATGTGTAATTTTCACGAATTTTATTTTTCATGAACATTTCGCAGGTTATGATGTGCGCGCTGATAATTGAAAGCACTTTTAACTTCCACCCAGTCGTAAAACTTCGCGGTATTATGGCACTATATCATTCCTTTAGACAGCGTGTGGGTTTGGGTTGGGAAGTTCCGGGGGGGGAGGGGGAGGGGGCTCAACGCGCTTAGAATATTGAGCAAAATCTCCCAGCTGCCCCCCCCCCCCGCCCTATACTTGAAAACGGACGAATATATTTCTGTGAAATCTTTTAATAATATATGATAGTGTAGATATGAAACACAGAGCAGATTTCATAAAAGTGTCGTTTCAAGAAGTGTCATTGTCGAATCAAAATGATTTAAGAGCTTGTAACAGGAAGTAGCCCGCTCCAGGTGAAGTTCAGTTTGCTCCTTTTTCCAAGTTAACAGTAAAGTATGATTGGTGCAGGGACAATCGGTAGCGCGGTTGGTTGAGACACTGCGCTATGAGCCGGAAGGTAGCGGGTTCTATTCCCGATGGGGGTAGGTGGGATTTTTCATCGACTTCATCTTTCCGGCCGCACTGTACCCCTGGGGTCAACTCAGGCTAACAGACATGAATACCAAGGATTTCTCCTGGGGGTAAAGGCGGCCGGTGCCTAGGGCTTACAAACTTATCACCTTCATGGGCCTAGTTTCTAAAAATTCTGTGTATGGATAACTTTACTAGCCTCGTAATTTATGCAGCACTCTTCGTACACGAGAATTCCGGCTTTCAAATCTGGGATCCGAGAGTGAGTATCCCAGAAACTTCCTGGTCTTCTCCGGGTTCCTCCCTGCAAATGACAGCATATTACTTTACATTCGATTAGCAACACAATTCCGTTAATCGGGCTTTGTTAATACCAACCGCCTTGAGAAATGAAAACCGTACATTTAAGTTTTACCTTATAAAACTCTATGTATTTATTTATTTGTAATTTTATCAGTTCTATCAATAGCCCTTTTTCTATATCCTGCATGTAACAAGACACCCCTTCGTAGGGTACAATGAGCCTATGCAGTAGTGTAGCCTAATATCTAGCCCTGCGCAATGTATCACCCAAATGCTCATGTTGTGGCTGCTGTTTCCATTCATTATTCTGGCTTGGCTCTGTCGATGTGCTATCAATCATAACCAGGCTTTGTGTCTACGAGTGGCTGATATGGATCCCACTGTCTGTAGTTGAAATGAAAGATTAATTGAATAGGTAATTAAACATTTAATGTCCGTGTTATATTACATATAGTGCTGTTCCTGATTGCCAGCATCGAAACATTAATCATAACTGAAGCTTGGGCCTTGCCTACATTTTACATAATTCAAAGTTACTGGTATAATTCCCTTTCAAAATTTAACAGAAATTCCCTCTGTTTCTTACACAAACCTCTCTAACTCCATCGCCTTCTCTCTCTTCCCTGTTTTTATTTTATTTTACCTGTGTCTCCTATTTTCTTCTCCCACTTCCTTCCTCCTTCTCCTTGACGTTAAAATACAATAACGTGTGTACAGTTTAGGTCATATGATATCTGAAGATGATTTGTAAATTGTTTACATGGATGAAATGTGCTAGATAAATCACTTCCGCGCCTTGTTTCCGTGGAAACGTAGTGCGAATGGCCTGACGAAAAGGGACGAAATCCCTGCGTAGTCTAGCTAGAAATGATCTGCTTCTCTGCAAATAGATGGCACTGTCGCTATTGATGTTGTCTCTTGTAGCTCTCTGAACACCCTACATGATGTGTAAGGAAACTGAGACTCTCCCAGCGATGAGTATTAATATTAGTTTTTGGTGTATGACGCCGTGTTGCTTAGTAGATTGCTACGAACTTTTCGGAAAAACGTGTTTCCTTCATCTTCAGGGTAAAAGAGTAGGCATCGCAGGGTAAAATTTTACAGTGAGGGGAATACGTTATTTCCTCTCCCTATTTCCCTAGAGTCGTGGTGTGTTTTCCTGAAGATTGAGGCAGTAAATGGCTCCGAAGCGTTGACAGCTGCTCGCTTATTCACGCTGAATCACAAAATACGGAAGGGAGTAATCTGAAATAAAGAGTAATTATGTCAAAGGTAAAGTCGAGTTTTATGTTGCAGTGTTGTACATTGCTAAGTTGGCGTCACTATTTTGCGACGAACAAGCGTTATTAAAATTCGTACAAACCTTAATTTATCTTGCGACATTTGCGCTTCTCAAGCAGAGTAGACAGTACATTTCTATCAGTGCGTACGGCGTCATATCGAAAGAGGCCTTATTCCTATCATAAACCCGTCCAGGTAGGTGTTATTGCGTGCATAGTCCGTCAACCCTTCTCCCATTTACATTCGTAGGCCAGAAGTGCCCATGTTTCTGATTAACCCCTTAAAGCACGCTGGTAACTGTGTATACCAGTTGCTTTAAGATTAGAAATACAAAATTTCTCCCCCCCCCCCACACACACACACAGGACATTCATGTATTTAGAATGATTGTATGAACAAATGATCATTATTTTCCTGTACAGCATTACGCGGTTAAAGCGAGAAACCTCCTTTAACCCTTTTTCAATAAGTCTGGTTCATTGGTTGGTGGCTTGAATTTCCCGCAAGAGCGCGGCAGATGGTGCAGTGCCTTCACCAGCTTCGAGGGCTCTTATCATCAGTACGTGTACAATGCACTCTATGTAAGTGACGCTGTGATTTCGCGTATTTTGACGCTATATTTTAATGTTTATTGTTTTGTTTGTGTTGTAAAGTAACGTTTGCCTGTTCGGAGAATTAGTACGTCTATTAGTACCCAATAGACTTAGGTGTTCGCGTGTTTACTAGCGCACACTTCACGTCGCGGGTGAAGGAGAGTGGCTCATATGTGCTTCCCTATCCAGACGGCACAGAGACGTGAATTGGGCTACAGTGTCCGTGACTTTATACCACGTGATAGCACATTGACAGTGGAGCACGAAGTGGAAAATCTGGGCTTCCACCTGTGCAGAAGACACAGGTTCGACAACAAAGCCAGTTTATATATTTCTGGCATATAAAACAGTTTGAGAAGAGAGTGGCCATCCAGTGTTTGCTTATCTTCCACAGTGACAGCCGGTGCAGCTACCACTGATAAGAGGAACAACGTCCTGCAGAACAGTCTTATATTTTGAAGTCTGCAGTTCCGATACGTTAGTCTCCACGCCACTGCACCAACAAGTGTTAGTGAACACTGATAACACGATGCTCTGACGCAGTAACTGACTCAGTGGAAGTCTTAACATTCTTATGCGTCGCTTAACGAAGGGGAAACTTCCAGAGAAATACGTTGTTAGGCCATTTCGTCGTTATGCGAACGTGCACTTACACAAACCTAGATAGTACAGTGTAGGCTACTACACACCTAGTATGTATGTATAAGTATATATAGCCCTCCTAGGCTACCAACCTGTACAGCATGTTACTATACTGAGTACTATAGGCAACTGTAACACGCCGGTATTATAATATAATATAATAATATTATGGGACCATCGTCATATATGCGGTCCGTCGTTGAACGAAACGTCGTTATGCGACGCATACCTGTATTCCAAGCAGTAGACACATTGACTTATATCTTATTCCAACTAACTGCACATTAATAGCACTAGACAACCTTCTTTTAATGAGTAACCTACCACTGTGGTACAAACACGCAAAGGTAACGAGAGTATCATCAAACACAATAGTCTTCGTATATGATGAACGAAGTCGAAATATATTAAACTACATGTTTCGACCCAGCTTTTAATTTATTATTATTATGTACATTTATTTTGTACCCAATAATTTTCGGCTGATGTATATCATATATTTATTGTATAACACAAGTTGAGACATCAATGCAAATAATACAGTAACTACATAAGGCGCTAAAACATACAATTTTACCTTTGCATCTTACTGCCAGGCGATGTCTTGTTTTTACGTGAATTGAAACATGTAAAGAATAAATTTCAACTTCGTTCATACACGAAGATTGTTGTGACTGACTCTATTCTCCCAACTATATATTTTTGTTATTCTGTAGTGTATCCTCGCACAGGTTTCTTCCTCTATCATTAGCCATCTTCAGAGAGATTTTTAAAACGAATGAATTCTAATTTTGATTTAGGAACATATCACAGTCGTCTGTGCATTATAAATTAAAACGCCGAATAGTTAAAACATGAGTAAATATTATATGTATGTGTATGTATATGTATATGTAT
>Ga0123352_10009981_pt1 | contig 14894 bp, 9 predicted proteins | sample TergutLab28metaG_FD_89700 | JGI IMG/M metagenome (GOLD analysis project Ga0123352, IMG submission 89700) | Labiotermes labralis P1 segment gut microbial communities from Petit-Saut dam, French Guiana - Lab288 P1 | ecosystem: Host-associated > Arthropoda: Insects > Digestive system > Gut ... | reverse complement strand
TTGTGAGTGTGGTAATGAACCTTCGGGTTCCGTGAAATGCGGGGAATTTCTTGACTAGCTGCAAACCAGTTAGCTTCTCAAGAAGGACTCTGCACCATGGAGTAAGTAAGTAAGTAAGTAATATAACTTAAAGCAAGTATTTATAAATACCGCCGTTCCCATTGGGCGCGCGGTCGGAGGCGTGAGTCTGCGGCCGATCGCTTCCTGGGACTGTGGGTTCGAATCCAGCCGTGGGCATGGATATTTGTCTCTTGTGATTGTTGTATTTTCTCAGGTAAAGGTCTCTGAATCGGTCTGATCACTCATGCAGGGAAGTTCTACTGAGTGTGGTGTATATAAATGAATGTGATCGTGAAGCCTTGACAATGAGGAGGATCTGGCTCACTACGAGCTGTCGTGCTGTGAAATAATTTGTAAATACTACTGTCTATTAAGGGGTTAAATCATGTATGTCTAAAAGATATACACTTACAGGCTGCAAATTATGAAGGGACTCGCGATTCTTTCATAGTGGTTTTGATGTGTGGTAAGCCATTTTATAATATACTCTAAATTGTCTTTTCTGAAAGAAAAAAATTGCTTTTTACCAAAATCTTCTGACTAACCCCTTACTCTTATGCATTTTATCCAATAGTTTATTTAAACTACACTGCTGGTATTTGAACACAGACCTGCAGTAATACCATAATGAAGTGAGCCACCCTTCCACAATATCGAACCCGGAACCTTTTTTAAATGATATACTTGGAGAAGGGAAAAGCTGCGCTGCCGTATTATTCGGAGAGCATATTTTAGGAAACTTTTATGGAAGAAGCTGAATCCAATAACAAGTTTAGTTTTAAGCCTAAATTCGTGAGCAAATACCAAGTCTTTTGTTTACTGAATGAGTTTTCTGAGTACGGAGTTAATCGATTAATGGTGTGACCTTCGGAGATACGGTTCAATAGGCATGTTCCGTTCACAAGTCTTCCATTTTCAAACAAAGCGATTTAGCGGCTATGAGTTTGGAAGTACCGACAGAGCAGTCAACAGTGCAGCTTTAGTACCTCATATTAGTGCAGATGCAAACACTAAAGTAGACGAGACATTTGAGAGTGTCTGAAATTGAAGGCCTTGCTGATGTAGAATTTGTTGGTGACAACAGACGCAACGAAAGCAATGTCGCCATCCGAAGAAATATAATTACAGACAGATGGAAAGGACGTAGGCCTGTAAAGAGAACACCAGAAGAGAAAATATGACAAACAAATTTAAAATTTCCATTGCCAGCAGCTTTAAAAATAAATGAGTTCTTTTGTGCATAAATTGCAGGACAGGTTGTCTACGGCCATAACTATTTAATGTAACCCACAAACCGTTTCAGAGGAGTGGAGCTGTACCTCTACTTCCCCATATTTCTTTATGGTTAGCACAAAAATACTTTTACTGATACAAATTCTAAGAATTATATGATGGTGTTATTTTAAATAAATCATGTTAATTAACTTATGGGTACCAAATTACAGTATTTGGTGGGCGCATTTTCTGTAAAAAATATACTATTTAAATTTTAGTTTCCTCCTCACAAAAGACACTCATCATTACAAATACCAGACCATTAATGCCTTTATGCTCTTTGTTTTGAGAATTACAATAAAACATGCAAAACCCTCTTAGGGTAAAAAGCAGTTCGTGCACGTAGTTGTACGCGTGTTTTAAGGGGCTCTCACACTATTCTGCTTTAATTTCACTATACACATTAAAGTCTATTCAAAAGACAAAAATATGTCTTTCTAGTTTTTAAATTTCATTACTCAGTTCCATTCCATGACAAAATTTGCTATTCTTCTTCTTCTTGTATTTAGTTAAATACGGTATAAAATGTATAGAATAAAGATTAAAATAAAAATAAATATTATACATTGCCAGCTGACAATTACAACACGACATTCCATAAGAAACTTACATTGTGAGAGATAGTACAAAAATGGCTTTAGTGCAGGGAATAATTTATCGTGATTCGAAACGGTTAAATGGATGGTAACAAAACTACTAAAACCACCAGCTTTCCAGGAGGAGGTCGCGGTAAGCAGGCCCATATATCTATTCCATCACATCTCCCTCGTATATTTACGCCTTTTATCCAGCCACCCCCCCCCCTGGCGCCTAAACTTTCTGTGAATTTTTAACTTTTTAGCCCTTTAGAGACAAAAATATATCTGGATTATATTGAAAGCTTCAGTATTCTCTGTCTCAGTTATAAAGATCAATCACTAAATGTTGTTTAGGGAAAACATCGCTGTTTGTTCTGAGATCCACACAAGTACTGTGTGGGCAGAATGCAGGATATTTAATGTTAAAAGTTGGTATCTACAGTGGCTACTGATTCTTGAAGGTTTAAGACGAGAAGATATATCGAACAAAGAGGGTACAGAGTCCTTTGTTCTCAACTTTGGCACTAGTCGGAAGTAAATTTTCAGCTTCACACTGCGGCCAATTTATCCCCAGATTAAACGCCACCAGTACCTACCTAGTAGCAGGCTGGGTTTATTCTAGGGGCGGGTTAGCCCACTATCCCATCTATCGAAACACAATGCCTTTGTCGTCCATCTCGTAAAATCCGGTAAATTCTCTTAACAGGTACACTGAATGTGATAACCAGCAAAAACCTTCAATAGGAACAAGTTTTGCTTGGTTGACGTAGGCTATAAAGGGCTGAATATCGACATTATGCAAAAAATTAGAAGCCTAGAACTGTCACACACCACGATCCTTAGGAATGTGCAGGTCTTCAGGACTACACATAGTTAAAGTTTCCATTTATCTGGGACATGACCCAGCGTCTATGGGTCAGCGGACATTCTGACCAATGACGGCGAAAGCGTTCCTTAGAAACGTCGGGAATGGCCTACTGAATGATACACATTCTCTGCCCAGAAGAACGGAATCATAATCCTTAGCACGGACGTCAGTCGTGATAGAATATTACTGGAAGGTTCATATAGAAATGTAAGCGCCATGAACAGTGATTTGTCAGAAAAGAATATCGGTCAGATGCGTGATTTCAGGATTCCGCCTCGATGTAAAAGATATCTGAGCTCTTCTGGTATACTACGCAGAGTTCTGGACCTCTTAACTCTGTAAGGTGGGACCGACAGGTTGTGCCCAATCGTTGGTACAGAGTTACCACTCTAGGCCGCGTAATATCCCCGAACAACGCAGTTGCCAGTGCCGGTTAGACATTGGCCAGGAATTTGTGACTCATTGTGACATCGAATATCCTCCCGTAACGGTCAGATATTGAGTAACATTATGCCTTTAGCGTATGAAAATGAATTTTCCATCGTCTCACGGCATTTGTTTCTTGGCAAACTTCGGTTAAACGTGTTTATTTCTCCGTAACACAGAATGAAAATAAAGTCATAAAAAGATTAAATATATTTTAAACAATGCCATACAACTATATTTTACATATAAAAATATAAAATCATCGAAACAAGATTGCGTTATGATATAAATATCAGTTTAAAAATTCGGTATATTCTGTGTAGTATAAACTTAATGTAATAATTGTCCCTCACCTTAATCCAAAAATTTATTTCTTAAGAGAGAGAGAGAGAGAGAGAGAGAGAGAGTGTGTGTGTGTGTGTGTGTGTATGTATGTGTGTGAATAACGAAACATTTTAAACTCTTTTCATTTAAAAATGTTAAATCGTGTGTTCAGTTTTGTATAATTATATAGTTTGTAATTACAAGTTATATTAAATAATTCTTAAAACCAAAATCTTTCAGCAAATCGGCTGATGGAAACTCACAGTGAGAAGCGATCGCAGCGAAAATCATATACTTCAAGCGGAAGGTGGTAGTTGGTAGCTGCAGACTGACATAAATTTCAACCAGTGTCTATTATGAGCGCAAAGAAAAAAAACCTTCTAATTACTTTTTTATTATAACCGAAAGAAAGTCAAATTTATTGTGACAAGGGCTGTAACATGTGCCATAGATACGTTTCGCTTCGAAAGGTTGTTTTGGAACTTCCTGTTGTCTGTCCGTAGCACTGACTGCATGGTGTCTGGCTCCGTTTCAAATTGTCTGCAGGTTTTCTTGTCTAATGTAGAACATGCGTGTGGAGGCGCCACCCTAACACGACACTCAGGAAGGAGATGCAGGCCTTCAAGACCATGGTACAGGGGAGAAAAAAACGGTCGTGACCAGAAGATGCACTAACATGTACACATGGTCGCTGAACAAATTTCTAAATGTTATATATATATATATATATATAACCTTTTTTATAATTATGTATATATATAATTATAAAAAAATATGTTGCAGTTGCAGAAGCTAACGCATTTACTCTTATTTCGACACTACAAGAAAGAGTAACCCGAAATTTGTGTTTGTCCAACTCTCCACTTTTTACCCTCAACTTCTTCCCAAATCCAGTTGGAAGCGTATATTTTGCAGATAAAATTAACTTCTCTTCTGATCGAAAAAAAATCAATACTTTCGTCTATAACTTCACGGAAGTAAATTCGTGAATATTCTCAGACCCTCCAGAAAACAAATACGGTATGTTAGATTGCGCGAAATTAGAACACGACCGGTTCTGTCTACATTCGTTCAAACCCATTACTCACTCTATATAAATTTGGTGACAAAAAGTAAGGATAAACTTGTCCCTGTCCACGCCGTGAAGGCATATAAGGGGACCGAAAATATAACAACACTTTTTCTTAACCTTGGCACTTGATAGATTTGTGCGGCTAAAATCATGCCCTGGCCGCCTTACCTCCCGGAAAGAAACACGGTGTGCCCTGGAGCCGTTCTGGACGTTTTGAAGAAAAGAAAATTTCGTCACCCTGACTGAATTAGAACCCCGGACCATCCACTCCGTAGCCTAGCCACTAGTTAGGCTCCCGACTAATTTACTGGGAGTGTACTTACATAAAGCATAGATAAATATAAAAGGAATTGCTTTATCCGAGAATCAATAAATAACACCGTTAACAATTTTAATTTCACGTAATACACGAATAAATGGCATAACGCATTTGTAAATTTAAAAATCCGTCCGGCTGTACACTTGTTTTATCAAAAGGATAAAATTACTGAAAAAAAATTGCCTTGTAATCTACAAGTAAAATATCGTAGATGAATTATGTTGGGGTCCGTACTGATCCAGAATGACCTCAAACAGAATGTTATAAAATTTCATACTAATTACAAGATATATATATATATATATATATATATATATATATATACTCTCTCCATGGTGCAGAGTCCTTCCTGAGCAGCTAACTGGTTTACAGCTAGTCAAGAAATTCCCCGCATTTCACGGAACCCGAAGGTTCATTACCGCACTCACTCACATGCGTCCGCCAAATGTCATATATATATATATATATATACACACACACATACATACACATATCCGTGTGTGTGTGTGTGTGTGTGTGTGTGTGTCTGTGTCTGTGTGAAGTAAATGAATAAGACGAATGAGCTAAGAAAAGCCACAAGAATATATTTTGTAACTTCAGATCAAATTCAGGAACTCACACTCGTACCACATCCTCGCTTCAAAATCAATCGCCGTAGTTCTTGCATAGCTGCAACTGTGCATAGCAACGAACATTTACGAGTACAATACTAGGAAGGAATGTAATTTCTGTTACTGAAAATGCATTCAGGAATTTCGAACATTGTGTTAGAGAGTAGTGAATGTATAGGAATTTCCTTCCACACGGGATAAGAGGCTTCCTGTCTGCTGTCTGACCTTTCGGTATCAGTCTTCAATATCTGAAATGCCGTTAGCAATTTATTTACTAACCTAAACTCGATGCTTGCATCGTCTAACCGAAATGCGAGTGGAAATTGCTTTCAGATCTGGTCAGAAGCAGTTCAGAATTTACGATCATAGGCTTCCGAAACATGGCAGCGTGAATTCTGGTGGTTGAATTGTGTAGAGCCAAAAAATTCGCCCCCCCCCCCTCAACCTTACAAATGTTCCACGAACGCGTGTTCTACATCTATTTACATTACTGTCATCATTAATGTTGCTGTACCATCAATACTTCTGCTTCAAATTCGTGTGATATTGGATTGGAACTTCCTCCCTCAGATCAACATACATCGTATTCTTCCTCAAATCAAAACTTACTGTCTCCTGGGAACAGATTAGGTGTAGATATTTACAGACGATTTGGAGGAAACTTGTATTTAAGGGCTAAGGCACTACTATCAAAATGTAGAAGACAAATTCCTAGAAAATTTCGCAAATAACTACCAGACTATACACCGTCACATCAAGAACAATAATTATCATAGTCACCTATGTGACAATCTTAAATCTCGCACTAAAATGTCTTACAAACCCTGGATTCCACATCCTTCATTATCCATCACTCAGCCTTCCCATTCGAAGCTGTCTTTATGTTTTATGATATTATGTAACCAAAAAATGCATCAAGCGGGGTAAAAACAAAAAGCTGTTGATATGAACCCTTGTACTCTTATCAAGAAGGCCGTATTTACAATAAATTTTCCTTGAGGATTAATTAATTTCAAACATTCGAGATAATGTGATTTCAGTTCTTGTGGAATGTTCTGTAGTGTGGACTGGTGAAATATTACCTACGGTTTGAATTATAGCAGTGTCTTCATCTTCAGGGTCAGGTAGTTAAATCGGTTTGCCTTCACATTCAGGGTCAAGCCAGTTCACTCTTTCTGGCTTCATGTTCAGGGTCAAGCAGTCCCCTCTTCCTGGCTTCATCTTCAGGATCAAGAAATCCGCTCTTCCTGGCTCACATTCAAGGTCAGGCAGTCTACTATTTCTGGCTTCAGCTTCAGGGTAAAACAGTCCACTCTTCCTGGCTTCAACTTCAAGGTCAACGAGTCCACTCTTCCTGGCTTCATTCAGGGTCAAGGAGTCCGCTCCTCCTGGCTTCATTCAGGGTCAAGCATTCACCTCCTCCTGGTTTCTTCTAAAGGTTTAAGCACTTCACTTACCCTGGCGTTAAATTTTAGATGCAGGTATCAAAATTTCTTGGACTGCTTATCTTATTTGGACTACTTCACCCAAAGATAAAGGTACTAAAATTCATGAAAACGTACGAGTGAGTAACATTTTACGAGTTTTTAAGGCTTATTTTTCCAGAATACTGGGATATTCAGTAGCATGGTTGTAAGACGCTCAAATCTCCCATTTCAGATATTTCTACGCCATTATATGAGGTTGTAATTGGAATATGTAATATTGTCCCTCCAAATCTGTCTCTGCTCTTAACTATATATGAACAATCAGATGACCTTCTAAAACATGTTACAAGCAGTAGTGACAAACTTTTGTCACTCGTGGCGCTGCATATCTTCACGTAACAAGCACAAACACTTGGTAGCCTTTTCTTCCACCTGAAGATAGTATTACAGGCAATTTCGTATATCTTTTATTCAAGCAGTGCGAACGGCGCAAAAGGAATTATCCCATATAATCACTTGGTCATTATCTTTAACTTTCATAATCACTCATTATGCTGTGTGGACTGTGCACTCAATTTCTGATCGCCCAGTACCGCGACTACGCAGACATGAAGAAGGGAGGATAGGCTTTAACTCAGCAGCCACGCAGGAAGACGTGGATCATCCCCCGCCGGATCGTCCCTGATGCGTAGGGCCATCATTTCTCTTCCCGGTCTACAGACCCTATGTACATACAACCCCACCCAAGTTCCCCAGGGAGCCCTACGTCAGAAGGTAATAATGAAGACGACATCTCAACGCCTTGCCTTTTCCCCCATTACCTCACCGTCTTTCTACTCTCCACGCGACTTGTTCTCATTTCCATGCAGTATCTCTTCTGTTTTCTTTGTTTCTTCTCATCGTGTCACCTAGGTTCGATACGGACCAGTGGCCTCCCATTTATAAGCCAGTGTTCCATTTTTACGGTTATTTTTACGATGTTGATGGTAACTCAGGTTATGTGACGTCCAATTGTAAGATCATTTATCATTAATGAACTGGAAAGGACGGGACTTGGAAGGAAACACTTATGACCTAATCGAACTGTTGTTGCTTCTAGAGACGACGCAGAAGAATAAAACTTCAGAATGACGGAGATACGAAGCAGGAATCTTGCGATGGAAAACATGGTCATTAAAACTACTAAAATCCAGTTCAGACTCGATAACAAGGCACGTTTGTGTATCACTTAATGGTAATTATTTTGCTCACAATTTGAAAACCGAAAGGAATATTATCAGCTGTAGCAGGAAGGTATTTGTAACTAAAGCAGAGAAACTAACGAGAAAGTGGAGAAGTTTGTAAAAATAGGAGCTTCATTTTTGTAAAATGTATAAACAGCCTACAATTGCACTTTAACTTTATGATTATTTATATTCACAGTATGCTCATCAACATGCTTTGGCCAGTAGTCCGGCCATCTTCAGTGTGAAACAAGAATACAATTGTAGGTAAATGTGTCAACATCACTCCATAATACAAAAAAATATATAATTTCTGTTAAAATTTTACTCTTGAACAATAATGTACAATCATATAGGATTATCGTATATTATTTTACATTATTATTATTTTCTGTTTTATACATTACGTACATTATGCCGATTAATATTATTTTTAAAAAATTCCATATATTCTTGAACCCAGTATAGCTCAGTTCCTCGTCTGAGCGTCTACCACATATACCTTTTACATATCCAGCTGTTGCGATCTGTATGAACTACATTGGCCCGATCGCTCCACACAGTTCTGGACATGATATGTGTATTAATTTAATTAATTAGTGTTTCTTCTTATCTAGCTTCTTCAAGTCTAAATAACACTCATTAATTCTTGAGATCGCAATTTCTACATTATAAAATATGAATTGATGTAACAATTTCGAGATCTCGATTATATTTTTATATATTTTATTATTACAGTTGTTAAATTTTATATTTTTGGTGTCTGCAGCTTGATTATGGTTTCAACGTAAACTGAATCATATAGCTGAATAGCTGGTATAATAATATAATTCTATATATATATATGAGAACAAAACCAACACGAACATATTAAAATATAAAAAATTTATTACATTATTATCGTTGTGAACCTCCTACATGTTTCGGTCGCCTTTTGTGGCCATCTTCAGGGAGGTGTTTCGAAAGATATATTACAAAGACAACCAAGACAAAGTACAATTGTCTTATAATCTATCATTCAAAAAATCACCTCCCTAAAGATGGTCACAAAAGGTGACCGAAACATGTAAGATGTTTACAACAATTATAATGTAATAATTTAACATATTTTCATATGCACTTGTTGCTTTTATTCTCACAGTGAAATATCAGCGCATGGTCATGAAATATTCAAAAATATACATTTGATTATTGGTTAGCTTTTTAAAACACTAAAGGATGAATTGGCTTGTAAAAGAATTACAAGGCTGCGGCGTTTAGCAACCATGCAGAGGGTAAATTTACGTGTAAGATCTAGTATGGAAAAGTGCAGTGACGATAAAATTTACTTTAGCACATCAATTTTCAGTAGAAATTCTGAAATATATTAAAAAATTAATGCTTCAAAGGAAATTATATCGAAAAGTAAGGGCCATGTGGCAGACTGCCTGGTAAAGATGGCACTATAATGGTAAGACGTTGAAGTAAAAATATACATTGTGTTATTTAATGTTTCACTTATCAAACTAAATGTTCCGGTTTAGTCAACCGTCACTAAGTGTAAGTTCAATACGTCATGAAGACTGGAAAACTACTATGTAGAAATTGCTAAAACTTATACATACATTGATAACATTATGTGATATATGAAAACATATAGTCGCAGTGTAATTTTAATAGTCTTTGCGACCTACTCAACTGCAACCTGATAGCGGTTGAATAAAATTGAAAAAAAAAGTCGAATTTTAAACTAGAAATAAATAATGCAGTGTATCATCTTCTTTTATTATCTTAGTGCACATACACACACACACACACGCACGCACACACACACACGGTAAATGTGTGTTATAAAATGGCGGCGTACTATTAAAACGAATCTCACTGAAAGTAGATGTGATGATGTGGACTAGTTTCAACTGAGTTTAGGTAGGAGAGAGTGACCAACTGCTTAAAATTAAGGGCGGGAAAAATTTAGATGATATAAAGGGAAAAAAATTCTGATTAACTCTATTCCCATGAGCTGCTTTGTTTATGGAGATGGTAACTTCGTTGATGCCATAGTCAGCAATAATTAAAATTTGTCCTGCACCCTGAATATCAAGGGAGTGGGTGCTGCCTTCACATCGGCAGATATTTATCAGTGCTGAAGACGCTTTTTCCACGAAATCGTGACATTTCTTCTTCACAACTTACGTACGTTCTGTTAATCGTGTTATTCAAACAAAATTCACTTCAGTTTCTAAATGTAGAAATGTTCGTTACTTTTAAACACGACATGCAAATGTTCATGCATATTTCCGACTACATTCACGTATCTAGCAAATCTGCCACAAGTTTATCGACGCAGTCCGCTTCCGGTAGGATTCATAATCTGTGGAATATAAAAAGTATTGGCACAGAAGACTATGTGCAGGAATAGTACAAAGCGCTTTGAGTGAGCAGCCGTTTACCTCGCTTGCCAGTTGCTTCAGTCGATAAATCCTTTAAATATGCCCCACTGCATTTCATATCCACAGCTTCCGATCTCTGCTTAGTGCAGCAACACTAGCATTAGTTTCCCATTTGAAGAAAAAACTAATACAAACCTAAATAACCTGGGTTTGTTCGATGTAGGTTATTCGTTTCAACGGCAAAAGACTCACTTTTAGGTATCTTCTTATTGCGTTAGATACCTTATATTACCTTTAGACCAACTTTAATATTGTCATTCCTCATAGGAGTGCCTTAAAACTGGTCTGTATCCTTCAAGATTTCCTACCAATATCTGTACATATTTCTCCTCTCCCCCCCCCCCTCCCCAAGTGCCAACTACCCAGCCCATCTGTGTCCCATTCTTTTGTCACACTAATATCATCTGGAGAAGAGTAAAAGTAAGAAGCTCCCCACTACCAATCTTCCCCAAGCCCTCATTTCTTCCTCTCTGTCTTACGTCACGATGTCATCTTCAGCACCCTGTTCTCGAACAGCCCCAGTCAATGTACTTCATGTACTAAAAGAAACCAAGTTTCGCACCTTTGCTGAACAACATAACTCCACGGAGCAGAGTCCTTCTTGAGAAGCTAACCGGTTCTTAGTCAAGAAATTCCCCGGATTTTATGGATTCCGAATCTTCATTGTCGCATTAACAAGAGCCCCCAACCTGTCCCTATCCTGAGCCAAATCAGTTCAGTGCATGCCCCAATCCCAATTCGTGAAGATCCATATTAATATTATCTCCTCATCTGCGCCTCTGTCTTGCATAGTTCTCTTTCCTTCAGGTGTCCCCACCAAAATCCTGTACGCACAACTCTTCTCCCCATACATGCTACAAGCCCCGGCCATCTCATTCTTCTCGATTTGATCTTTCGGATAATATTTGGTGAGGAGTACAGATCTTGTAACCTTCTCAATAAGTAGTCTTCTCTACTCCCCTGTTACCTCATCCATCTTAGGCCTAAATGTCCTCCTCAGCACGCTATTCACAAATGCCCTTTGCCTACAGTCCTACCTCAGTGTGAGCGACCAAAACGCACACACATACAAAACAACAAGCAAAAAGATAGTTTTGCAAAAAAATGCAGAATATAATTCTGTGTACTTAATCTTGATGTTGCTGAATGCCAACAAAAATTCTGAATCAAGTGTCATAAAGCATCCCCTTAATTTAATTCGATCTTAAAGTTTTCTTGAAAAAATTCCAATGCTAGACCTACGATATGTCACCCTTCAACGCTTAGATGTACAGAAAATAATTTGTAAGTAACCTTGTCTACGTCGTGAAGTTAATAAAAATCTAAATGTACATTTTAGACTGATCTTCATTTTTTTTCAGGCCATCCAGAAGCAAGAAGCTTCGAAGAATCTCACTCTCTAGCGCTATCTTTAGATCCTTACTCCTGTTTGTTTACGCAAAACTGTAAATGCATAAGGTGTTCTTTAGATGTAAATGGACTGAATTGTATACATTGTGTGGCACAATGTCGAAGCTCTAAATATATTGTTTTTAAAGCTGTATCACTTAGGGCTACAGGCCTATTGTAAAATCATTGAACATGATAGAATTCCTGACGTAAATCGTACATAACGAAACTTATTTAAGTGTTAATTTCATGTTGTCTTGTGTGAATGATTACAATAATCTTGCACGTAATACCGCCACTGCACTCCACCATGCGAAGTACGAGTATTTCCACAACACAGTCTCTTTCTGTCTGTCTGTCTGTCTATCTGTTTATTTGTATGTGAATAATGCAGTAATGCACCCACCAGAGGCCGATTGGCAGCACAGCTGTTTAAACCTCATTTCTCTAATGAAATTATTTTCCCCAGAATGCAGGTAGATCTCTAACAGCAACTAGTGTTACTGTGTTGTGCAGCAGTTATACGTCAAGAGTAGTTTATCTGTGAGAAGTAATAAATGTTGCAGAGTTTCTGAAAAAAGTCAGAAGCATGCACTTTATTAACCCCCAAAACCATTCATTAAGAAGATAACAACTGTCTTTTGTAGAGCGACAATTTCCTTAAAACACCTACATCAGTTATGTATTATAATTTTCCTTATTTTCCTAGCGTCCTTTCTGTTACTCTATTTCCATTTTATTTTCTCGTTTTATTTCTTCTACTAATTGTATTGCTTTAAGGGGCGGCTAGGTGAATTGAATGTCGAGACCAGAATATTTTGCCTTTGCCTTGCAGGACGAATGGGAAAGTAACAGTGGTATGAGCAGAAAAAATAAAGATAAAACGGGGTGATCGAAAACGACAGACGTAGATTCAAGACGTAGCCATTTTTACGGAAAGGGCGATAAAGAAATGGGGTTTGTTGTAACATGTTTTTCAACTCATGACGTTATCACACTACCTTACAAGAACTTAATGTATGCAACATTGGCAGTCCTGTAAATATCATGACCGTAGTGTTTCTAGCCACGTTTTTTGAAACATTTTGAGAGTGAATGTGACTACACTTGTGTGGATACAGTAAATTACGGATCTTCTCTTCGGAAACGGGACTTTCACAAATCTACACAGAAAAAACGAATCCATCGGTGAGCAGCGTGGACTTCGTGAGATGCCACGGCTTTGGTCGGTCTCTTCCGATCCACTAGAAATTAAACATAGCTTTCAAGTCATTTAATCATTTATGACTGAAGTGGAGTGAGGTGCTGTCCTGTAGAAGCAAATTTTCATATTTTCCTTCGTGTTCAATGATATCACCTTATGGAAACACATATCACCTTAACATATTACGATAAATCCTAGCTGCAAATATTTTTTTTCAGCAATAATGAAAGGCCCTGTAACACAATAACGTGTTTTGCTTCAACTCACATTGACTTTCGAAGAGTCTCACGCATGCTCGTAAATATCATATCGACGTTCCTGCCTCCAGGCGCCATGTGTGTTCCACTTTACGTGACCGTTCTTATGGTAATTTGCTTCACCTGTATAGATCACACGTCATAAAAAATTTTCACCTTTATCAAATGCTTTAAGCATCAAATTTACAAATTCCGCTTCTGCGTATCCATCTTTCTTTTTATTTCGGGCGAAACTTGAACTTCTTAAACACGCGATCTTAGCCTTTGCTGCACGACATTTTGATCGTCACGCGTTCATCACTCTCTTGCGACGTCAGCTGTCGTGCAGGTGGTTTGCTCCTTTCCACAATCCTACGTCGCTTAAACCGGGCAAACCAGCGTCGAATAGCTTTGCCTACAGCAGGACCTCTTTCACACAAATGGCGGAAATATCGCTGCAATCGTAAGACAGACTCGCTTTCTGCAAATCAAATGACGCACTGTCTTTTTTGTTTGTAGCGCATGCGCATGAAATATGTGCAAGTGATAAATACGCTGCAGCAACTTTCTCTCTCTCTCTCTCTCTCTCTCTCATATCATAACAGGTATTATGTACAGAAACATTATCCATCGACTTCGGTTACCTTTAAAATCATACCGCTAAATAAAATTAATATACATGTCTGTACTGATGTAGACTGTAGATATTTACAAATTCTAATATAAGATGTAGAAGTGCTACAGAGCAGCCTTGTTCAACCTTATATGTGACGAAGACAAGTTTGGAAAAAATTCGTCTGCATGCGAGCAACAGGAAATTCACTGCACAGCGTAAGGAATGAAGACGTATAGGGTAATTATATGTATAATTTTACTTGTGTATTTTCCTGTACATCACAAGCATTTAGAAATACTGATGATAATAATAAGAAAAATGTATAAATAATGCAATTTACAAAACTCAGCTACTGTATCGTTATTTTTAGCCAATTTTTACCAATTACACTAACACTGTAACCTACGCCTCTGTAAATAAGAAGCTCAAAACTTTTAAACATTATTTAGGCATACTAGCTAGGCTTTGCCAGGGAAAGACTTAAAAGACTTTTTCGCATTCCAAATGCTTCCACGGGTAATATAACACGGTGGCAGGCCAACATGTGGCCGCGAGCGACGGGTGGAGGAATTGCCTCCAGCAGAAGTTCCCAATTACCTGTCGACATGACAAAATTCGTTACTGGGAATTAATGTCGCCGAACCATTACGTTTTCCTTTCCAAAACTAGTCGTCGTCACAATAATGAACATAAAATTAAATATATATATATATATATATATGTGTGTGTGTGTGTGTTAACCGTACGCACGAGTATAAACTTCATTTACCTGAGTTCAAATATCTTCGGTCTTGGTTCATCTGGGATTTTAGGCAAATCTGACTGATAGTTGGT
>Ga0123352_10009978_pt1 | contig 14896 bp, 3 predicted proteins | sample TergutLab28metaG_FD_89700 | JGI IMG/M metagenome (GOLD analysis project Ga0123352, IMG submission 89700) | Labiotermes labralis P1 segment gut microbial communities from Petit-Saut dam, French Guiana - Lab288 P1 | ecosystem: Host-associated > Arthropoda: Insects > Digestive system > Gut ... | reverse complement strand
TTCGGAACCCTCTATCAGTTCCATCTTCATAAGCAGGTGGATGAAGTATACTTCATCCACCTGATGGAACTGATAGAGGGTTCCGAAACGTCGGATATTAGAACTCAGACGCCGGGGAATTACCCAAAAGAAAACATATTACATATAGAACACGGCGAAAGCTTAAAATCAAGAATGAGAATTACTGACTTCCGCGAGGTGGCGGTTGTTAGTGTGATTTTTTTTTTGAAAATGTTTATTGCTCTGAAGTTTGTAGTACAGAGATACACGTGGATACAAGAATAACAAAATGTTCCCAGTTCACCATTTTACATGATTTATGTCTCGTCTAGCGGGTGATATGAAGGGGTTTGTCGTGTTAGGTGTTTATAGGTCGACAGTGAAAAAGCAGAACAAGGAAAAAACACTGCTATGGTGTTAGTGTGATACGTAGATGTGTAAGTGCCGAAGATTCAAAGGAACCCGCTTCTTCTATTATTAGAGTATATCTATCTAGTTAGCGCCATGAAACCTCAAACCTCAATTAATCTTGATTTTTCCATGTATTCCTTGTTCTTCCAAGTGTCCTCTTTCCGAGTGATTTTCCAAAATGTGCTGGTAATAAATGGGATTTAACATATCCAAAATCTGTATCATTTACCCCTAAATTTTGGAAGTCCCTGATTCATGAACGTTGACGTCTTCTGACAGATGACATAATATAGAGAATAAGATTTTTCTATATTTTTTTTTAGTTTTTTGTGTTTCTATTTTCAGGGTTTACGGAGTACACAGCTCTTCTTGGACTGCACAGGCCCTGAAAATTGAGACATCAATTTCTTCTGAGATATCTGTAACTCTTTACAGGTCCAAAAGATTTCGAGTTCCAGAAAAATCTAATCTCTATGAGACCGCTGTAATATTTCCAAACAGTGTGTTTCATGGTTTACTGTACACAGTAATAGGTCGATTCAGATATTAGTAGAGTAGTAGAATGTGTGTAGTGTTTCATCTTACTCTAGTCAAATTAGTTTCTTTCTTTTAAATTATTTTAGAAAATAGCCATTTTTTAAGCCGATACCTGTGGCCGCTAAGTGTATAGCTGGTGTAAGGCTTGGGTCTGCGCCTGCTCGTTTGCTGGAATTGCGGATTCAAATCCCGCCGGTAGTATGGAGGCTTGTCTGTTGTGGATGTCGTGTGTTGTCACGTACAGTTTTCCGCATCGGAATGATTATCATAATCGGTTTTATATCATTCATTCTAACCTTCAGGCAAGCAGGATTATAAATATAAAAGTGAATAGAAGTGCTAGTATAAGTTAATATTTGAGGTAACTTTGCTTAATACAACTGCCGATGCAAATTAATATGTAGTCCTGGATTTTAAATTCTCATTCAGAATTATACAAAGCGTATCAATAAAATAGCTTTGTCTAAGATGAGACCTTCAGAGGGAATAACAGCATAGCAACTGTTATAAACCCATTAAGCCCCATCTTTTGAAATCTAGCAATTCATTTCAGCGAAGTGCGAGCAGTATTATCTCTGTCTTTTGATCGAATATGAACAGAAGAACTATCTTATTTACAGCAAATATATAAGCAGTTATTATTCAAAAAATATATCCGAAAATGAAAGCAAGCAATTTACTTCCAGACGTCAAGGATGCCATTTCTCAAAAATAAAACTTGGAGTATCTACAATTACGAAAATGTCTGTTTCAATGAAATTATTAATGTTCGTTTCGTATACAAGCGTCAAAATCACCAAAAGAATGATTCCTAATATTATTTTTTGTGTCTCGCACTTCGAACATGTATCTTACAGCTGCGTACGCATTTGGTGCGATTCATCAGCAGTCCGGTCGTACTGAGAAACAGAAGTAACAAAAGGACATGCTGACACAGACATATAACCCGCATAACTTTGTGACGTCGAAGAATTTTAATTTTATAATCCTTGGTGTTTATCTGTACTTGTCTATATTTCTTACTGTGAAGTCTCATGTCAGGGGCTCCACCTTACAAATCAATGGTTGGAGGTCACTACAACATCTGAATAGCCCTAGTTAGAGCCCTTGTTAATTTGGTGTGGTAAAAGTGTACCATGAAAATTCCATTGCAATTTAAGTAAAAAAATTCACACCCCTGTTACCGTATTACAGTATATAAACGACACCAAAATAAAACGCACTTTTTTACGCAGTGAAGGTGAAACTTTTTCATTCAGTTTTGCATAGGGAGCAATACAGGATTTCCGATGACAAAGCATTGGAATGTACATTCAGTTTGGTTTTTTGTCCTTTTCCTGAGCCAGCGCGATTCAGTCCAAACTTCTACATCCCACTTCCTGAAGATCCATCTTCATATTATACTCCTATCTACGCCTGGGTCTCCCAAGTGGTCTCTTCCCCTCAGATTTCCCCACCAAAGCCCTGTATACGCCTCTACTCTCTCCCATACGCGCTACATTCTCCGCCCATCTCATTCTTCTCGATTTTATCACCTAAACAGTATCGGGTGAGTACAAATCATTAAACTCCTCGTTATGTAGTTTTCTCCACTCCCCTGTTACCTCGTCCCTCTTAGGCCCAAATATTCTTCTCATCACCCTCTTCTAGAACACTCTCAGTCTACGTTCCTTCCTCAATGTAAGCGACTAAATTTCACACCCATACAAAACAACACGCAAAATAATAGTTCTGTGCATCTTATTCTTTAATTTTTCGCGTAGCAAAATGGAAGACAAGAGATTCTGAACCCAGCGATAGCACGCATTCCCTGACTTGAGTTTGCTCTTCATTTTTTCCTGAATAGAATTTTGATTTGTTAAGGTTTTTCCCAAACATTTGAACTTCACCCTTTCAAGTAAGAAGATATTTCAATTTTGTGTTGCTCTGAAGACTGAATGCAAGGCACCGACACTGGTACTATTGGAGATATTAAAAACAAAAATACACAATAATAACTTGATTTTAGAATAACAGTTTTCCATCACAGTTGTCTGATTGAAACAGAGTTATTCTTAAAACTTAGAAATCAAGACGTTCCTCCTGGTGTTCAACTAGAAGTTTCTGTCCCCTGTCCTTAAAAACCGGCCGTAAGACCCTGTCCTGAACCAGATTCATTCTTTTACTACGTCCAAATTTGTGGCGTAACAGCCCTAAAACAGACCTTGAACTCCTGTTATTAAGATTTCAATATAAGTTATATTTTACAGGCAATAGTCACCCCTTGCTAAACCCTCAACCTGAAAGACAAAATATATTCATATATTAACATATTATTGTTTTAAAAAAACATTAAATAACAACACCGCATCTAATCCCAGATCTCACAAGCGATATTTTTTCTTAGGATTTCCCATACATATCCAATTTTCGCAATTCTACAGTCTACCCAGCTCATTTCAACTTCCTTGATTTGATCACATTAACAATATTAGGTGAAGAACAGGATTATAATTTACGAAGTTTCTTATTACGAAATTTTCTCCGCTCTCGTGCTAGTTACTATCTCTTTAAGCTAACATCACGTTTTCTACTAGCACTATGTTTTGGAACGGATGACCTTGTTAAACGTAAAATTTGCCTTGCAAAAGAGGCGTAAGCAGTTGTACCTTGCACATGTAGGGAATTAGTGCATATTGCCATAAACACTGATGCAGCGCGGCACAGTAACTATCGTTGGGACACACATCGCCATATCTACGTTAAATCCCTTCTTCGTAACATTACGACCACACCTTGGTCAATGACTGAGCAGCACAGCAGGGAAAGCATTATATTATCAGTAATAAGTAGAGCTGTTCCTAACAGTCCACTGGATCTCATTAAAATTCTGTACAGGAAAGCTTTGTAACTTTGATTTATCATTTTCTAATATCTCATGCTTTATCTAAGAAGGGGCTAATTCTGCATTAATGGTCAGAGAACCAACGCCCAGTTTAGCTTTACTTTGTACTGTCGTAGATTGTTAGAAGCCGCAAAAATCCTTATCGAAAACAAAGAACCTAACAATGAAGTAAACGATCCTTTGCGTCGCCTGCTTGGAATGTATGATCATATCTAATTTTTCATCCCATTTCTAACACACGGTTAATTTATAAGGACCTTAGGTTTTATTAACCATTATTGTAAAACAAGAGACCTGGGAAAGCTGTGCTGTTATATAAATCTACTTTAAAAAATATCCCACTTTGAAAAATCTCACACATACCAACGACTTTAAATAGGAAAGAGTTTTAGCCCGATCATCATCTCCAATTCACATATCTAGGGTAAAGTGTAAAATGTCGTTATTGCTACGTAAAAGTTGGCTTTCTTTACGTTGACTACTTATATGCTAAGAATATGATTGCAGAGAAATTCATATACGCCCTACCAGACAGCTTACGGCCATCCGCAAGGGGCTGTGGCTGCCACTACAAGTACATACACTCTCTCAAGATAATAAGGCTTCCCAATGTCACTAACACAAAGGTGTATTATCTTCGGAGAATCTGCATTTCTAATCTCTCATTTACTCAGTAAAATTCCAAGCCTTCGTGTAGTCTTAAGAGACGGAGTTGTGTTCCAGTAATAACCAGTCAAAAACTGCAACCTCTGTTAGGTAGTCTAAGAACATTTCGGTATTATTCCCTTGTGTTCTCACATGTTCCCCTGATGCTCCTCCTCCTGCATTTTATCACGTTACCCTGCACTGACCACCTACCGTTCTTCACACAATGACTACGAGTCAAGGACTCTAGTAGAAGAAAAAAATATGTAGTTCCTCAATACTTAGTTATTTCCATCTGTTTGTCAATATCTCTTTCTGTTGATCTGGTATTCTCCTTAGTTTCTGTTCTCAGACTCTTATCCGGTCTTTAAAAGGTTTTTATGTTGTAGCACAGTCAGAGGCGAGATTAAAAGTTTGAATATTTTCAATCATTTTGGACTAAAATCCCTCAAAGTTTAGAATACTGAATCTGCCTCCTTTTTTCACGATTGTAGACCGGGATTAAGTAATTATAATGGACCGGTCAGAGAAGATTCTTTGCTTTAATTTTTCGACCTGAAGACAGAGGCAAATGCAGCCTCCTAAGTGGTACTGTATTTTTAGCCAAATTCGAAGGAATAGGTTCAAATTATCAGCTACTTCTGTTCTAAATTCAGGTTTTTTCTTAAGAGTGAAATGTCAAGTCTCATACACGTGCTGACAAGAAGTTTACTGTTTGAAACATCTGATTACGGATTAAACAGCTTGCCCGTTATTTATGAGGCAGCAAATTTCTATTTCATTTAGAAAAAAAAACTGTTATATAGGCCACGTATTTGAATAGGAAGAACATAATCACAAAAATGACATGTATCTTTGACCTATTGTACCAAGGCCTTCCTTTACCTTTTCTTCAAACGCGCACGAGTGTATTTCCAACAAACATCTTTCGCTTTACGCTGCAACTTCAAACATGCAATTTAAATATTCCATTTCTATTCAAACGTTAGTATAAAATTGTTTCTTGTGGTTTCGTGTGTCACATCAAGCACAAGAAACTGACATTGTTACAGCTCTTTTGTTGTTGCATTCTCAGTGCTCCTGTAGACTACCTCATTTGTCTACACACTATTTTAAAAGAGACAAAAAGATGTTCCTCGTTAGTTGCCATTACTCACTTTTCTGGAAGTTTGACAAATCGTGTTTAATTTGTAAAAGTGATGTACTCAATTTTTAGACCTCCTACTTATTTTATCCCAACACAATAAATCATGACACACAAAACTCAAACATTTCGAAGAAATGGCAGTTCTGCATTACTCTAAAGTACGTACATAAACATAGTACACACTCATGTAATTATAAACAGAATCTAATAAATAATTATATAAAATTTAACCTAATTTTAGTTTATGTATAACAGCAAACATTTTTAAATCAACTATTTAAATTTAGAATGTACCATTAACAAAGTGCAACTGACTAGAATATTTGATAGCATCAGATGCTGTTTTGTGTCAAAGATCTACCTGAAGGTAGCTACTATCATTAGCTGAAACATGTAGGAGAAATAATAATATACAGTTTTACTAATAAATTTTCAATTGGCTGAAACAAATATATTCTTACTTGTATCTATTGCACGGGAGATATAAATGACCATATTTTGTTGCAGTCCGAGCCACGCTTGTTTCGATCCTCGTGTTGTCATCAAGGATAATCCAAAAAAGCTGTCATCGAAGTTTGCATAATTCTGCATCAGTTCGCTATGTCATCGTTATATGCATTCATTTATAAAAAAATTGTGTGCACTATTTAATTCTACAATTTTTTATAGGTTTAAAATTCAAAGAATTCTAATAATATACTCCTAACTTAGACCTGTCTTGAATTACATTACGCCCTTTGTTATTCATGGAACTTATAGGAAAAAAATTTGGGTGCAACATTCGTAGAGTTTTTTCGGCCAGATTTTATATATTTTATTTATTGCCCTTCCTCTTACTTCTCCTTTCTTTTGTGCATTTTTATAATTTATTCACCTCTGTGGTAACTGGGCTGTAACTTAACCCTGCCCTTGTTTCGTCTTCATCGTTGTTAATGGCCTCTTACCGTATAAAACTATCAACGTAGCGGTGTATTATATGACATGGAATAACAAGAAAAAGAGACTGGCACTCTACGTATAACGTAACACGCAGGCGTTGTCGTGCAACCATTGTTGCAGTGAAGTAATAAGAACTAGATATCCTGAGTGTGTGTTTGTAGCCATAGTTATATAGCATGAAATGCACAAACACTATATTGTCATCCGTGGTCTGACCGGCTCTACAGAATTTTTCCACGTTATCTCATAACCGGCATGATTTTCGAAAAAAAAAAAGGTTATTGAATATAACATTTATATTTCGATCTTGTCTACAGCTTCTGTCTGAAGAATTTCTCATTGTGAGAAGAAATGGGCGAGATATGATAAAAAATGTTTATTTGTCTTCATGTGAAGTATCCGTCATACTTGTCAGATTCAATGAAACTTTAATTTTCGTGAGAGATTTTCAAAAAATACTCAAATATCAAATTTCACGAAAGTCTGTCCAGTGGAAGCCGAGTTGTTCCATTCAGACAGACGGAAGGACAGACACGAGGAAGCTAGCAGTCGCTTTTAGCAATTTTGTGAACGCACCTAAAAAGTCATTCAGAAGTACAGAAATATGACCTGTCATTGTTAATATGCCACTGATCTAATTGTCCCAACATTGAACACAGAAAATAACTACGAATTGCAGCAGTGCGTTTACACGTCATTCATCCATTTCTTCACATTTGGTTCAAAGCATCTGCCTCGCTTAAGAAAGCTTGGCATTCTTAACTGGGACAAGTAGCGCAGGATGTGGGTGGGTGGAGGACAGAGTAGGGAGGCGCTTATCATTCTTGGATAGTGGAGCCACAGAAGAAGAAGAAGAGAAGACGATTAACTTCGCTTTATAAAGGACAGTCTAATCTTTGAAAATCTAAAGGAAACTCAAATCGTCTTCTTTTCATGGAGGGGAAAGAAGAAGAGGAGGAGTAAGGGGAAGAAGAAGCACAGAATTCCGTTATCAAATACTGCATTGAGTGTAACCTTACAACTACTTTTCTAAAGTTATATCGAGTCAGAAACCCATTATTAGGGACGCCACTCATTATACGTCGTTGTGGTCAAGAATGACTGCTACTGAAGGTACTGATGATTGGATGACCCACGCCGAGTCCTTGTCTTGTTGTAGGACAATAGCTCGTTACTGTGGTTAAAGTAAAAACCTTCGCTGGATAATATTTGGAAATATTTCAATCCAGTCCACGCACTTCAACCTTATTTAAAATACTTTTCAATGCATCTATACCTAAGTCTCACAGGTGGTTTATTTCCTTCTAGTTTTCTAACTAAAATTGTGAATACATTTCTCATCCCTCTGTCACTCTAACGACATTTTCCAACCATTTCATTAAATAATTTTTTTATGCGCCACTTACCTAATTCCCCCGAAGGCCAAGCAGTCCCCTCAGCACCTGATTCTCTAACATTCTCACTTTGTACTCAAATATGAACGGTGAAAGGCGGAGCTGTACATTCATAAAGTCTTTATGCTTGTAGACAAGGTTAGGCAACGGAATAATTCTGCAGGAAATATACCCCTGAATTTTAGAAACCTTTTCCCAACATGCAGATTGTTACTGGCCGTGGGTAACACCGGGCAGAAGCCAAAGACAAGATGTAGACTTACTGAAGTTTCGATTTAAGTGTTGACGATTCTATTACAATTAGGATTTATCTGCCTGAATAAGTTTGAAGAATATTTTATCTAAAAAGTACATAAAACTTCAGTTTGTACCTTACAGGCCACACAGATATTGTACATCAAAAGACCAACTGGTCAGTGCTCTTAAGGGAACTAAGGGTTTGTTTGTTTAAAAAATCGTAAACACAGTACACTGTAAGGCAAAAATGAATAAATATTTCTTAAGTACATAACAGGTGGTGCATACACATATCAACAGCTTTTAGAGAGTTAAATCTCTTCTCGGAACCCGGCTTTTTCCATTGATGTTTATATGGGTTTTCTCACTCCCTCTTGAAAACCTAGTGTCGTCCAGAGAACCAGGAAATAAGAGACTAATTTCAGGTCTACTATTTCGATTGCAACTAAGTAGGAGAATGAAATATCTCAATCCATAACATAATGGCATCCTACCTATTTTTATGGCCCGAAAACATTGTGGCGCACGTTTACGTGGGAAAATTTAGTAAATATATCCCTAATAAATTGGTCACTTTCGAAGCAACCACGTGCAGTTTTACCAACCAAAGATTTCACAAAATTATCAATTAATTAGAAAAAAATTTATTTTCTTAAAAGAAACTAGAAGTCACTCAAATGTTGATAATGATTACAACTTGGCCATGTCACTGCCAACATTGACATCACGTTTAGAAGAATCGGCTCTTTATTTCATCGACAGAGCTCGCTGTACTTCCTTTTATTTAATTACGCTGATTAATTATTCCCATACGACATCACATTCTGCTGTATATATACAAATATATTTGTAAAATACTTAGTTAGAAATTACGGAAATTCTCATATGATAGTGAACGTGCCCAAGTTTCTTTCGGCAGGGCATTCTTGACATTTTCGGAAAAATTTTGATTGTCGCTGGCGAGCATGTTCCATGACCTAGTGACTAATGTGAAGGGCGAGTCAATGAATGCTCATATGTACAGACAACATGTGAAATTATATGGAATGATATGCGTATACATGTTTACAAGGGAATATTACAAAATGCAGATAGATCAAACTGACTGCGTTGGTAATGTCGAAATAACAGACATTAGTGAAAGTGATAAAGCGTTTGTTGTGTGTCTTAGGGTCAAATCCTTCAGCCATCGGCTATTATTGTTGTTCAAGCTGTGAATGGAGAGAAATACCGTCTGCTATTCAATCGTAAACTAGACAGCCGTCATTATGGTATTTTGTTGCCAGCTGAAGTGAAAGAAAAAGTATATATATATAACAAAAACTTTGAAAGGCGTCAATTGTTGAAATAATTTAAGCTTGGTAACAACACCATTCACAGCACCTTATTACAGTATCAAGTTTAGTAGTTTGGTATAAACGTGGTTGTATTTCTAAAACTTAACCAGTTTTATTACTGTAGATAATTTTCCCAAGTCCCTGTAAAAAGTGTCCTCTGAAATTTCAATGCTTATTAAAATAGTTCTACATTTTGTGCTAGGTATGTGTGTGTGTGTGTGTGTGTGTGTGTGTAATACATCGCTGATCCAGGTGTTCAGCCCAAATTTTGATTGGCTTTTTTTTTTCGCGCTAGGCGAGTAGTTGTGGTGGTGGTGACGGCGGCGGCAGCGGTGGTGGTGGTGGTGGTAGTGATATTGGCAGCTGAGAAATAGGTTAGGAACTATAGATACTTTTCGTGACATTTTGTGCGGTAATTTTCAACACGGCATTATGAATAATTATTTGTATCTGTGCAGAAGTACGATGACATAATGATTAACTTACACGAATTTCATCCTTACTTCTTTCTCATCGTATGCGTTTTCAACCCAGATCCACAATAACTCATAACTGATTCCATTTTTCCTTCTGAACCAGCCGGTCATCCCTTCAGATCTGGCACCTTATTTCACCATTCGTATTTAATTCAAGTCTGTACAGATTGGATAAGTATTACTGTCGAATTTACACGCAGGACGTAGGCATTTATGAAAACGCTAGCTCATTACATCCAGGAGAGCTACCCACTTTTTTAAGGTGTATCGCTCTGGTTCGACGATCTGTGAAGAATGTCCGCCTGGTAAATGTCTGTTAGTAGCAAGGCGAAATAATAGGCGTAATATAGATAGTAACACGGGATAGTATTTCCTGCTGTAACACCCTGTCTACGTGACCATAAGTTCTTTTTTATACTGCTGCAAATCAACGTCTAAAATAAAAAAAAAAAGACTAGCGTTAAACTAATAACAATGGCTTTGGATCTAATCCAACACCGAAGCAACACGCTGTATAAAAATAATTGTAACCTTCAGCTTCTCTTACACGTAATTTATATATATGTATATTTGTAGTCACGTCTTGAAGATCCTTATTCAATGACGGACAAAACGCTTACAAAATTCCTTGCAGTGCACGTAGGTGTAATTCATGAAGTCAAGAAGGTCGAATTTTCTGCTTTTCCTTAAAGACAGACCCCCTTCACTTTGCGTAGGTATTTCAGGCGACAAAGTATTCCTTCAATCAAGGCAAACTCCGGATATGTCTAGTTCTTGCGATGTCCTACTGACCCCGTATGTATCTTACCGTCCGCTTGAACCTCGTCCATGAAGATTTCCTTCCTGGTTAGTGACTGGGTCATGGCGTAAGTGACACTACGCGCCACATCGATGTTCATGCGACTGTTCTACAAGGGCACACAGAACAGAGTATCATCTTCATGGTGTCATTATCGGTACTGTACTGAGATTTTCTTGGAGCGTCAGCCAAGCACGAAAACAGAGTCGCAGAAGGAAGAGGTGTTTATGCGCGCGGAAGGGTTTTCAGGTCATGAACAATGGTCACTTAAAAAGCATGGCTGAATTAAGATTTGCATTTCTCACAGTGAATGTGAAGATTGCTATCCTGTGTGATCCAGCATCATGTAGTGTGCAGAAGTGTTGCACTTTTCGTATCAGTCTTCTGCCTTTATCATCAGGACTGGTGAACAACTTCTGCCAGCCCGATATCCTAACTGCGCGACATTATATTCCAAACACCATTTCCAAAGTGTCGTAACCTTGGTGACGGAGGAGCAATACTAAACAGAGACACTTACTGGGCATTTTGCAGCGTAAGTTTTCGGAAACCGATTTTGTTTCCTTCGTCAGGCAAAGAGTGGAATCAAGTTCGTTGATCTCATTGCATAGTGTTAAGTTCCAATATCAGTCCGGAAAAAGCGTTTTATTTCAAAAGTACTGATTTATAAAAAAAAATAATACACTGCACTTATTTGTATATTTATGTATGTAACAGCTACAGAGAACTAAGGGTAAGGACGAGAGAAAAATTGAATTTAACTTTATTCTTTATTCCATAAGCACCTATCATTTCTATGAGGAAAGGGTTTTAAACAATGATAGTGTAATGAATGTTTTACAAGAACAACTACTCACAGTATATTAACACAAATGTAACTTTCAGAAATCAAATAGGCATTGTTTCAGATTGTTTTTTCAAATTATGTAAAAAATAAAGTTTTAAGAAAAATTACATAACTAATTAGGTACACATTTAAAAGACAAATATATTAACCGTCATTCTATGTCATCAGGCGTATCTACGACGAAGTAGGTTGTTACCATTTTCAGATATAAGTGGGATCATCAGCAAATAACACGAACACATAGAGAGGCATGTACGGAATTTTATGGTTGATTCTCGTATATTCCACCAATAACACAATGAATATACATTTACCAGGACTGTGACGAAACTGGGGTCCTATTTAATCTTTTTCTGACATTTTATTATTTATATATGCATCTTCTAGGGTGATTTTAAATTGCTTTAATTGAAAATTCGTAAGAAACAGCGCGAAATTACAAATAAATGAAATTGTTTTGTTATAAAAATAACTTTAGATGTGAAAATAAAATTTCTCTGTAACGGTTCTGCGATTGTTGAAGGTGAAGTCGACCTCGCATTCGTGTTTTCTCCTTCAGTGAGATGACAATTCGCTGCTATGCGCTGCAACTGGGAACGTTGCTGCTACCAAAAGCACAATATAGTTGACATTTCGCCTCTCTGCTACACATGCTGGTCCTCATCAAAATGCATGCTATTATACTTTTACTCTACTTCAGTGTGTGTGTGTGTGTGTGTGTGTGTGGGAAAGTAACTCCACCCTCAAAAGTGAGTTCCAAAATGGTGAGTTCGAACAAGTCAGAATATCCCACCGAGTTACTGGCTGTAGTGGCGAAACTTGCTCGAATTTAGGCAATGTTACAGGTTATCCCATGGTAAGCGTGGTAATTCTGTGCTCCACCTCGAAGGATTGTGGTGGTTAGCACCAAGAAGTGGGCCGCGGCAGCTGCTTTATAGATTCATACCTCTTCAACACACATGAACTCATCTCAGTTGACCTTACGTAATCACTGCAGTTGAAAGACTGGAGTTAAATACAGTTCAACGTACTAGAACGTTAGAACGGACCATTCCGCAGTTCTGAGGGATCTTTCATCCTGGAGAAGATCGGTGTTAAATACAGCCGTCCTTTTTCAAGGGAGTGTGTTGCATCCTAGCCTTTTATTCATAGATAAGTCACAATTTTATGTTTATGGTTCCGTGCATCGCTGATCTATATTAATAATTGTCCAACGAGATGCAACACAAAGCAGTCTATTTATTATTCTGCAAGTTCACTCTACATATTTCGGGTTTCAACCACACCCATCATCAGGAGTACACAAAACTGTAACTACAGCCTCCGGTAATGTGCAGCTACCTCCCTCCAACGTGGACTCCACGTGGCCAAGCTAGCTTGGCCACGTTGAAGGGAGGTAGCTGCGCAAAAAAAATATGGCCAGTGCCGGAGGTTGTAATTACAGTTTTGTGTACTCCTGATAATGGATGGGCTTGACTCGAAACATGTAGAGTGAACTTGCCCAAGCTAGCATGGCCACATTGGAAGGAGGTAGCTTCACAAAAAATATGACCAGTACGGGAGGCTGTAATTACAGTTTTGTGTACTCCTGATGATGGGTGTGGTTGACACCCGAAACATGTAGAGTGAACTTGCAGAATAATAAATAGACTGCGTTGTGTTACATCTCGTTGGGCAGTTATTAATATATGTGTTGCACTGTTTTTACACTTATATGTACATTAATTCCTAACACGTGCCTCTTAACTTAAATTCTAAAATAAAGCCGTGATTTATTACTTGGATCTCTCTATCTACGAGACTCAGACTCTAAGCCAGCGTTAGTAATTTACATACTTTCTTTGGATGAAGGAAGGTACTTTTTTCACATGAATTTCCATGAGGTAAATAAAGATTAATCTAAAATCTTACTTTGATAGTAGGGAACTTTAGAGAAGAGCAAGTAAGCTTCTTAAAGGGCAATAAGAGACTAGATGATTCGGACAGACCACATTTAAGATAATTTATCAAGCAAGATGACAAGTAGCCTTCTGCTCTTCTCATTATTCCAGACAGGGTTATATCAGCAATAACAGTCGGCACATCACACAGTGCACTGGTTGTGACGCTGCTACGGCTGGCAAGAGAAAGAAAAATAGCGGAATCTTCTGTTTGGTTTTGTAACCAGTTGCCAACGTGCGAGAGCTTTCTTCCCAGAATTCCCTTCTTGAAATAATTCCCGTATCTGAATTTCGTATCCCTCTTTTCTTACTTTGCAGCGAGATTATATCTCCAAGTAGTGTTTCTTAATCTCGTTAACAATGAAGGTACAAGGTAAATTACACCTATAACGAAGACGACAGCCATTACTGTACATACGGAAACAAAAGGGAAACTCCATATATTCTTATCTACTGCACTGGAATTTGAGTGGATAACTTTATGTTCAGGACATTTTTTCGTGGAAATTATCGCGTTCTTCCTACTGGAAAATTACGAGGCTGTGAAGGGAGAAACCTCTCTCTCTCTCCCAGTATTCGAGCACCGAAGCAAACAGTATCTTTTGAGACTCGAAATCTTGCTTCTTGATTTACAGTTCTATAGTTTATTAGTCTTCACTTAAAATATTTAATATAAGAGTTATGGAAGGAGCAATACGTATTCTCTTTCCTACTTTTTAGCTTTCGAGTGATTCTATATACGTAATGTGGACTGAGGAAGTCCCCTTCAACGGTTTCGACTGTGAGTTTGCTCTGAATTTAGTTCACAGCCATGACATTGATAACAGTTCATATTTATTACAGACTTACAAGAAAATTCTTTAATTTATTATGAGGTAACAAGCTAGACAATGCACGTATCACGCAACATTGAGGCGCTTTCGCCTAACATTGTTGCAGTGTCAAAGCAGTGTTACACGTTATGAGGGTGTTTTTGTAGCCTTAGGTATCCAGCATGCAATGCTGTTGCGTCATATTTTCATCTGTGGTCTGTCCGGCGCTACCACACTTTTCCACATTATCTCACAAACGGCACGATTTTCGAAAATACGTTATTGAGCATAAAATGTGTGTTTTTATTCTCTCTACAACTTTTATCTGAAACATTTCTCATTCTAAGAATAGACGTTTCAGTGCAAACTACCGAAAACGACTCGACACTCACCCCAACAACCTAGCAAATACATTATTTCAAGAGCAATTCGGAACTCGCAGACTTAAGAGACTGTATCCTACTGACCTCGTCACTAATCGTTAACTAAAT
>Ga0123352_10009977_pt1 | contig 14896 bp, 6 predicted proteins | sample TergutLab28metaG_FD_89700 | JGI IMG/M metagenome (GOLD analysis project Ga0123352, IMG submission 89700) | Labiotermes labralis P1 segment gut microbial communities from Petit-Saut dam, French Guiana - Lab288 P1 | ecosystem: Host-associated > Arthropoda: Insects > Digestive system > Gut ... | reverse complement strand
TCCCACTCTTTTTATCTCATTGGTTTTTCTGAGCCCTACCCTGGTTCGCCTATGCTTCCGCACCCCCCCCCCCCCCCCCGAAAAATCTTCCGTATCATCTCGCTTATTTCCTCGTGTTCTCCCAGCACCAATGTACCCGCCTCCCCCGTATAGCGACGCCGTTACGAAATGGCTGCTTGACCACTTATGGCCCCAACAAAGTCTCTACCTTTCTTTACATCTCGTTCCCTTTTCTCGGCACGGGTTATTCGTTTACCTCGACGACAGAGGCGGCAGATTCTTCCAAATCATCGTTAAATAGCTGCCACACTGCATGGCTTCATATACCAGATGACAACAATCATTATTATTGGTTTTGTAACTTATGTTTCTTTCTGACTGGCATCTATAGTTTTTTCAATATCAGTGCCCATATGCCTTCCTACCTCTTCTGCAATTACACGCTATTTATATTTATTAAACACAATTTCGTTACCAAGCCGTATTGGCTTTTTTCAACCAAAATCAGTGAAAAATATTACTGGAGCATAAATGTAATAGCGGACGTGTAAAGGTATCTAGGGTTTGCACCGTGGCGGTAGGTGTGAGGTATCATCGTGCAAAGTGTGACTGTGTGTGAGGATGTGAGGTATGAAGGTGTGAGTGTGAGGATGTGAGGTATGATGGTGTGAGGATGTGAGTGTGAGGATGTGAGGTATGATGGTATGAGGTGTGAGGATGTGAGGTATGATGGTGTGAGGATGTGAGGTATGATGGTACGAGGATGTGAGGTATGATGGTGTGAGGTGTGATGGTGTGAGGATGTCAGGTATGAGGTATGAGGATGTGAGGTATTATGGTATGAGGTGTGAGGATGTGAGGTATGATGGTGTAAGGATGTGAGGTATTATGGTATGAGGTGTGAGGATGTGAGGTATGATGGTATGATGGTGTGAGGTGTGAGGTAGGACGGTATGAAGTGTGAGGATGTGAGGTATGATGGTGTGAGGTGTGAGGATGTGAGGTATGACGGTATGAGGTGTGAAGATGTGAGGTATGATGGTGTGAGGTGTGAGGATGTGAGGTATGGTGGTGTGAGTATGTGAGGTTTGATGGTGTAAGGATGTGAGGTATAATGGTGTGAGGCGTGAGGTGTGAGTGTGAGGTATGTCGGTGTGAGGTATGTTGGTGTGAGGTGTGCGGATGTGAGGTACGTTGGTGCGAGGTGTGAGGAATTGAGGAATGATGTTTTGATTGTGTGAGGTGTGAGGTATGTTGGTGTGAGGTATGAGGATTTGCGGTATGATCGTGTGAGGTGTGAGGATGTGAGGTATGATGGGGTAACCTCCTAAGCTATTTTCGGAACTCCAGAAAATATATCCCGGAAGACTGTTGCCTTCATAATCACAGATGAGATAAACTCTAATTTAAACCACAAATTATCTGCTTCCTTGACAATTATAGACGCTCGATACAACTCGATTGCACCCTAGCACAGCTTCTTTCTATGACCAATGACTAGTTCAGATTGACCTTATCAACGCCGTTTCTTCGTGCGCCCCCGATATGGCATGTTAATTAACGTTCACACATGTCCCATTTCTTGGTGGTCCTGAAAGCATTTTATCAACACTCGTGCGCCCACCTTCCGAATCTTCCTATGCATTTGTAAAATTTTGCCTTTTATATATCTGTCATAACTACAATTCTTCCGTTATAGTTCTCATAATTCATCATACTTTGTAACTATACGGGTAACATTAAACACAATTTTATTCTTCTCGTAAATTCTAATTCAAGAAGCAGACATGTTGGCTTTTCGCTATATCACAAATACCCAAAATACTATTAAAACCAGACAGGTGCGACAGAGGAATCATTCATTTTATGTCATAATATTTATCTTGGTAATTAACCAACTTGATGCACAAAATTTTTGTTTTACAATAAGTTTATTTCATGCCTGTACATGTTTCGAGCACATGTGCTCATCATCAGGAGGTCAAAATTGCTTTATACAGCCTCTGGTATCATCACACTCTGAAGGTGGCTGTCCAGTGCACAGGTTGAGAGAGGAGTCCTCTCTCAACCTGTGCACAGGACGGCCACCTATAAGTGTGATGAAACCGGAGGCTGTATAATAAAATTTCGACCTCCTGATGATGAGCACATAGTGCTCGAAACATGCAGAGGCATGGTATAAACTTATTGTAAAACAAAAATTTTGTGCATCAAGTTGGTTAATTACTAAGATAAATATACTGAGATGCACTGTCAGCGAAATATCAAAATGAATGTCATAATGTTTCAGCAATGTCACGTTACTTCTGGTAACGTGACTCAGACTGACTTGACCTTCTGACCTTTCGTCTTACAGCCCTGCATCACGGTGTATCATGAGAGAAAGACCGTGCGGAAATGAGAGTTCAAGACTTTATTGTATTATTTTGTTGTTTGATGCGTTATGACCTAAACCATAGGCAAATAAAAATATCATTTGTAGAAATTTGCTGAAGGATGGAAAACTTCCATAAATAAAAAAGACGTTTAAAGCTCTAAGCCTGTAGCTTGTTAAAGCAGTATCAACTTGTCGATGTAGAGGCCAGTCGCCTTGCGGTGGAAAGGAAAAAAAATAATAAAGAGCGAAAGGTCAATCACAGTTAACAGGAAGAACTCTCCACATCGTTCCATAAACATGATCGTTAATGTCAAGATTTGTATCTACGAAAACTTTTCGATTCCAAGAATTTATTTCTCTTTTTCAGAGTATGAAAATGAAGGGCGACGCTCGCACGCACTCAAGTCACTGTTCTGTTATGAATGCTAAACAGTGCTAAACAATTAGTCTTTTTTTTTTACCAACTTGATGCACAAATTCTTTATTTTCATTCATTTATTATATTCCTATACATGTTTCGAGAACTTTTATGCTCATCTTCAGGAGGACAAATTGTATTAGTGCAGTGTCTAGTATCGTCACCCTCTTTAGTTGACTGTTCAGTACACAGGTTACGAGAGTGACGATACCAGACGCTGCACTAATACAATTTGTCCTCCTGAAGATGAGCATAAAAGTGCTCGAAACATGTATAGGAATATAATAAATGAATGAAAATAAAGAATTTGTGCATCAAGTTGGTAAAAAAAAAGATTATCGTATATAAAAAAAAGTGCTAAACAATTCTGCTCTCCGTGGCTCTTCAAGAGCTCCGCTAACTACTCATGACCACTATCAACTCAAAAACACTAAATTATTTATTCTGCTGGGCAAGATGCCCTAACTAATCTAACGATCTGTGTCTGGTGGGTCTTCATGAACTTCCTGACTCCCAAGTTCAGTAAACATTCTCCAACACAGAACTGATATCAGTGTTTTATAAACGGTTTGTATATGATTTTAAGTGTTATGTTCTTTGCACGTGAATGAATCTTCCTTTTTTTCCTCTTTATGTTTCGGCAGGCCACAATACAGGACAAATTAATCGGTCCATTGATCTCAAGCAAGTTTTCCTTTACAACCCTTTCCAAACCCAAAGCAGTTGCTGTTGACGTTATGAAAACAAAAACACTGCCAAGAACCCAGTTCCCCATTAACATGCATTGCAACGATCGCACATAAACTTAATGCTGCTTGGTCACAATGGTACAAAAAATTCGTCAGACAAGAATACATGCAGATTTACAATTACTTTAGTGGCTTCCCCTTCTTACGAACGATAAGATTTAAGTATTTTGATGTTTTGCTGACGGTGCATCTAAGTATAATCTAAGTAATTAACCAACTTAATGCAAAAAATCTTGTTTTATAATAAGTTTATTATATGCCTCTACATGTTTCGAGCACTATGTTCACATCATCAGTAGGTCAAAATTGTATTATACAGCATCTGGTATCATCACACCTGTAGGTGGCCGTCCGGTGCACAGGTTGAGAGAGTCCTCTCAACCTGTGCACCGGACGGCCACCTACAGGTGTGATGATACCAGATGCTGTATAATACAATTTTGACCTCCTGATGATGAGCATATAGTGCTCGAAACAAGTAGAGGCATATAATAAACTTGTTATAAAACAAGATATTGAGCATTAAGTTGGTTAATTACTAAGATTTAAGTAGCCAACAAAATAGCAGAGGTCCAGTGTTATGAGGGTAGGATATACTTTAGACATTGTCTGTTAAGCAAAATATACACCTCGTAGCCATGTACATGAAGACTACATGAGCGAGAAAGCTGTCTTAATCTTTTGACTTGTATTCTGGGAGTCCTTGGTTTGAATCTCAGACCGAAACTCAAATTTCTCGAATCTCCATTCCCTCCAGCACAGTTCCTCACATTAGTCCATGGTCACTCCTTTCAAATTCTTCACTCACTAAAGATCCTATTGTTCGACACGATATTCTGTTGTTAAAAGAAAGACAAATAAGTAATAGATTGCTCAGCGAGGCACAATAGATCAATTCAAAGGCATGTCAAGATTTCTGCGTGTTTATACTTAACTGGCATTGCTAAACCGAGAGGCTAGCGGCATACATGGTACGACCGCTCTTCTTACGCCGTCCCTTTTGTAAGAATATTCATCTTTTACAATTAAGCATATGGAAAAGCGGAAACCAGAGTGACTCAACATGATATAAAGGACCAAAAATTTCAAAATATTATTTTGCTTTTGAAGCGCAGCAGCCCAACTCGGGCCCAGGTCACCTCACTTTTGGGGTTTGTAGATGACACACACAGGCTGCTACCTTCACAGCACACAACAAACAAAAGAAACGTAACAGGCGAACATCCATTCCTTCAGCAGGATTCGATCCCGCGATTCCAGCAATCAAGAGATTTCAGACCTATGCTTTAGACCGCACAGCCAACGATATCGGCTCCAAATACTAATACGTTAACAAAATTAATAAGGAACATGCACAGGTATTAATAAATAATACAGCTTGCGCACAGAAACAAACCGATCAAGGAGATTAGAAAGACTAATAAAATCAACATAAAGCCTAAAGTGATGGTAATACCAGACAGAACTAAGCGTACAGGAAAAGTAATACCACAATGAACTTCGAGACTTTCGATGCTATGGTGCGGAATGGATTCAGTTGGCTAAATTTAGGGCCTTGCGGTGCGCGTTTGTAAAAACCAAAAGGAACTTCTGGGTCCCATATATGGCTGGGAATTCGTCACGCCGATCTACTGCCAACTTCTTAATAAGGAACCTGCTTCATGAAATGGCTTATCTTAATGCTGTAACAAATCTCAGTTTTATCACATTCTTTAGTAAACAAAATTGAGATACAGTCTTAAAATTAGTTTGAGAGCTGCACAGATCTCAAAACATCTTGGTAAGCAGTCGACCACTAGCGGAGAAAAGCCACAATCTAAATCGTTCATACAAAGGTAGGGTTACGGCCACTTTGTTAACTAGATACGGCGTCGGAAAAAATTGTCATTACAAGTGGAGTAAGTGCCGTTGGCAGCTTGACAAACTCTATTTAATACATTCTGCTTGTGATGTAAAATTGTGTTGGGGTTCTTATTATTCAAGTCGATGGACAGAACGAAAAGGAAACGATTTATGGCCTGACCTCATTTCTGCACACTTCCACACAGGCTACTATGCAATTCGTATTACTAGCCATTCTCTTTTCCTGGTTTTATTTTATGTACTTGGTAGTGAAAAGGTAAGATATGTCTCTTTCTAACGAAAGAGACATATCTTTAATTCTCAGAATAATCAGAAATGCGTAGATTATTCGACAACAACTAATATAGGGGATAAGATCTGATTTTTTTAAGTGTCTGCGACAGTACAATACACGCGTTAAATTTTTTAGCTTTCCCGAATTCTTGGCCTTTCAAGGTTCAGTCATGCATTCAAACCAAAGGACAGAATTTCCAGCAGCTTTCCTGAGCTCCCTGTCAAGGTTACATTAGGCTGAATTCCTACAAATTCCATGAAAATTGCGTGCCTAAAATACAGTGTTACCTTTCTCGTCACCTTCACGCACGCTTCCCTTTCTCGCTATCACAGTAGTTGCGACCTTATGTTTAAAGATAAATTTCCCTTCATTGCAGTAGTAGAACAGGGTCCTTAAATTCATTGTTTATAGCCACAAATCACACTGCACACTTGTAAGTTCATTCAGTTAAACTGATATCCATTATCTGTTCTGGAGAACTTAAGTATTTAAATCGCAAATATGAATGCGTAAAGGTAAAGCAGTCCCATTGCAGGCCTTGAGTGGCCCAGAGGGTTCCAGGAAGTTAAGGTTCCCACATTTCATGACAACGGCACAGGATGGTTGTAAGGTTGTCAGCCTTGCGCACCGGCTGCCTTTACCCCCAGGAAATGCTCCTAGTACTTATTTTTGTTTGAGGTTGAGTCGACCCCAGGACCATAGTGCGATCGGAAGGATTTTATGTCAATTATAAATTCCAATGACACCAACTGGGATCGAACCAGCAACCTTCCGATTTGTAGCACAACACCTTAACCAATATGCCACCGCATGTCAATGGGTATTAGAATAAATAACAAGAAAAAAACGAACGCCAATAGTCACTTCCCCTTTCCCCTTGCAGAAACAAATGTGTTGTTGTGAAGTTATTCAAAGCACGTGGTTCAAACTTTATGATTTAAATAAACCACCTTCAAAATGTTTGAAATTATAACCATATTTTTTGGTACCTGCACATGGCTGTTCTTTTGTACAGTTAGTTGTGTGCCGGGTGTCCTACTTATCTCTTTACACAGACACAATACTTCATTAGAAATAATTGATTAGGAGAAGTTCAACGCATGTGGTGGACACTTTGAATAAATTTACTGTCACCTTCCGTGGGCCGGGTAGCTCAGTCGGTATAGCGACTGACTACGGGCTGGAAGGTCCGGGATCGAATCCCGGTGGGGCCAGACCGGCCCTGGGGCCCACCCAGCCTCCTGTACAATGGATACCGGGCCTTTCTCGGGGGTAGAGGCGGACGGGACTTGGGGCTGATCCCCCACCCCCATCTAGTGCCGAAGGTACTAGAAAAGATTACAGCTATACTTCTACTCATCCTAAGGGCCTGGGTGGCCTATAAAAAGGGTGAAAACCTACCTACTGTCACTTTCCGCTGATGTTTAGTTACAAATTAAGGAGTGTTTTACTGAAACATTAGTAAAATCTCGGTAAACCGACTTCGAGGACACACGTACTTGTGATAATTAATGGAGTGAGATTTTAGATTCGTAAAATACATTTCATAATTGACGGGCATATGAAATTAAATTCCCTGAACAAAGTTAATAAGGGCCCCACAATGAAAATAACGAAGCATATGTCAGCACCTATCTAGCAAACTACGCGGCCACACATCCCAGATAACGGTAAACTTGAAGTTTAACATCGGGAAAAATCAAATCTCAGAAAACCAAGGTTTCCTTTCTCTTGAGAAACTGTCAGCGAAATTTACAGTAGGAACCTCAACCTGGGAAGTGTTCTGTATGCTCATATGTCACTGGCTGAGGCTTGTGACATAATTTAGACAGGATTTCCGTTACAAGTATGACATAGTTTCACCAACGGCGCCTTATATCAGTGCTCGGTAATGGAAGGTGCACAAGCAGCCTACGCGAGCTGCAGCAATTAAGCCGAATTACCTGTAATAAATGTGTTATCAAGTCTCCTACGTAGCGGTACTTCAGGACGACAGGATAATGAGCAAATTTCCCGACGCAACAAGAAAGATCAATCAACAGCATGAGTTTTCAAGCACATTGGTGTCGCATTGCCCTGCAAACACCTCATCAGACAGCAAGAATCATAACACTTAATTGCCATTACGCAATGGATCTGAAATATTTATGTAAAGTTCAGTTCAGACGGTCATGTGTTGGAAACATCATTCAGAAAACTTACACATTGCTAATTTTGAGTGTAGAAAAAATACCAATGTTTTAAGAGAAAGTAGTTTGCTATAAAGTTACGGACGTTTCGGAGAAAACTACTTCCTCAGATCCAAGAAGAGAGTGAGCATATTCAACACCGTTAAGAATTCAGATCTCACAACATATTCCTACACGGGGGAGATAATCTTTACCCTGAAGATGGAAGCTACAAACTCCTAAGAAACGACAGTAAATTTCTGAAAGTCTACAGGTTATCACATCCCAGAAGACAACAATATTCGTGCTTTGTCATATGCACTGCCGACAATTTTTAAAGTCTTCCGGAAGGGTGTTGATATATAAAGTCATGGTTGTGGTAAGAACAATTTCATGTTGGGATCCCAACATGTTTCGAGCACATGTGCTTGAAACATGTAGAGGCATGAAATAAACTTATTGTAAAACAAAAATTTTGTCCATCAAGTTGGTTAATTACTGAGATAAACATCATTTATTGTATGGAGGCTACATGTTTCGACCCTTTATAGGGTCATCATCAGGTCTTCTTTGGAATCAAGTCAGTGAATGTTGCGTACATGTTGGGATCCCAACTGTGCACAGTTGGGATCCCAACATGTACGCAACATTCATTGACTTGATTCCAAAGAAGACCTGATGATGACCCTATAAAGGGTCGAAACATGTAGCCTCCATACAATAAATGATGTGTTTGACGTATACTGTTTTTATCTTTTAATGTTTTACATCTGCACCGCTGCCTGTCTCTTCGTGCATGCTGTACTACTAATAAGGTGTAGGGCAGCTCAACGAAACTTGGCCTGTTCTAGCACACAGCCCCCTTCCAGCTCTCATGAACATAAACCACACACACATCCATTAATAAACTCGGGCAACTTTAAGCGTAATCGTGGCCACAAAACTGACTGGACTAACTACGTTTTCCCTTCTCCACGCCATCAGGACAAATTACGTCTTCTACAGGTGCAGAATTTCCCATCGCACGATAGTATATCACGCGCTGCACTTCATTTACCCATTTATCAAACACGTGATTTTAACACCCGGCCGTCATGACATGTGCGCGCCTTATTGATTGCCGATATGAAAATAATAGCTTAGTCGATAAACAAGGGAATGTGCGGTCGGCGGGAAACACCGACAATAACGAGGCCTGCCGAACGACTTGACGTAACACGAGCACCCCCAATCGTATGTGGAAAATCCCGGGTTAAATTCGTGGTCCTGCAACCTGCTGTCATAACATTTAGCCGCGACTTGTAATTAACGGCGATTATTTTAATTCGGTAGACGGTACAGCAACTAGCTAATAGGCTGCACAATCCGGTGATCGAATCCCGGTGGGGGACAAGATTTTCCGCACCCGTTCAAACCGGTCCTGGGTCCCACTCAGCCTCCTGTGCAAGGGTACCCGGTCCTCTTCCCTGGACGTAAAGCTACCTGGGAATGGCGTTGAACGCCCACCCTCGTCTAACGTCGAGGTTAAAGAAAGAGTACAGCTACAACTCTAGACCACTCTCTGGGCCTTCATGGCTTGTTCTACCGTGAACTTCACTGTATTAATACGGATGTGCCAGTTTCCCGCCACACCCTGTCCAATTCATTATTTATTAGGTCGCATAGTCGCAAAGAGCATCTATTAGTGTTGTCATGTCCGTCGCGGCTCGCACTGAACGGACTTCCGTGGAATCCTGTATTGGTTATTTTTACGAATATCTGCCAAGAAACTTGAAATTTGATAGAAATCGGACAAAAACATTAGGCAATTTACATAAAGACCCGAGTATGTTTTATTGTTGCCGGCGAAATGAATTCACCACAAAAGCATTATTGTGCAACATCCAATATTCTCATATAGTCTACAATGGTCTGTAGTTCAACAATACGCACACAACTCACTGTTGCATGTATCCTGCAACAATGGTTAGACGAAAGCTCCACAATATTACGTTACATGTACGCTATATTATCGGCCGCACTACAATTCTACAGGTGACCGCAGTAGCACAGTGGTTAAGGTGCTGTGCTACAAATTGGAAGGTCGCTAGTTCGATTCCAGGTGGTGTCATTGGAATTTTTAATTGACATAAACTTTCCGATCGCACCATGGTCCTGGGGTCGACCCATCCTCTAACAGAAATGAGTACCAGGAGCATTTCCTTAGGGTAAAGACGGCCGGTACATAAGGCTGACAACCTTACCACCATCCTGTGCCGTTATCATTAAATCAGGGGACTTTAAGTTCCTGGAACCCTCTGGGCCACTCCAAGCCTGTAACAGGACTACTTTACCTTTTACTACCATTTTACACTTCGTTTTAGCAACTGTATCTCCTTCGGAAGTACCCACAAAATGTGCACATACCGTGAAGTTATAAGTCTACCAGCATGTTCATCTCCATAAAAACAAGACGGTTTTGTTTAAACTTTTTATTGGAGACCGACGTGGCAACATAGGATTTAGGACTAATGTAATGTTCATATCTAGCAGTCAACAATAAACCTGACTGAAAGAAATTCAAACTGAAGTAAGCCTCATGTCGCAAAACGAATAATATTTCATTTCATAGTGGAGAAACGTTCTTATCTGTTGCCAGCAAATTAAAATTCCCAAATTTTTAGAATGCCACATTGCATTGTCGTGTTCGTTACAGTCCATTATTAAACCTTATTATAAGCCAGATGAATCCAATCCAAACCTTACACACTCACTTCTCTTAATGCCCATTTAAAGTCACGGAGTCAGTAAGTTCCTGCAAAATTCTGGTACACATCAACAAGACTACACAGTGTTACAGTCTTAAGGCTAACAAAGTCAGTATTGTGAAAATCTCCGCTTTCATGTAACATGTGGTAATGCTGCGGATAAACTGGTCAAGGCTCTCAAAGGTTGGCAAGAGGATATATCTTTTTAAATTTAACATTCATAGGTCCATGCGTCGCTAATATGTTCTCAGTGTACAGCCAAAAAGATGCAAAGTTCCACAATTTATTTATTTTTGTAAGACGATACCTGCTGCTAGCAGCAGGTAGCAGTAATGGTCTCACAAATACCTGACACTGTATGTGCAGTTTTGAGCTCCTGATTATGGATGGAATAACCGTCTGAAACATGTAGAGCGTTTTACAGAAATAAATAAATTTTAAAACGTTGCACATTGTTGGTTGTACTCTGCGAATAGGTTATGTCTTTTTAAATTTTCTGCCTCACAGCAGGTCTTAGGCTGTTTGTTGACAGTTTAGCCGAGTGAATTTCATTACTGTGAAGACTACGGAGATTATACTTTATATATATATATATATATTCAGACGTGCCTCAAGAAAAGCAAATCAATGAACGCTGTGGAGGGAAATAATTGTTTATTTTCATAATCGTCTAAAATGGTGGCACATAACAGAAGCCTATTTTGAAAATCAGGTATGTCCACTTCTACAACATGTTTTACTCTGGACAAAAACCCGTACCTTTTGAACATGACGTGGTAGTAGGAATTAATATGTTATCACATTTCACTCTCACTTGGTAGGATCTGAAGTAACACAATCCATGGAGCATAATCGTTTTTCAGGCAATAGTTGTAATTGAATTCTACACTCAAAACCAAAAGAGATGAAAAGAGTGATTATGTTGGGTAATGGCATGTTAACATAAGAAAGCCCCACACTGAAGATGTAGAATAAAGTGCAGAGTAAGTTTTATCCATCGAACGTCACCAAGTTTTAGAGCGTCTTGCTACTTCCGGTGGGGATACAGTTCAAAGATTCGACTTAGAGAAGCCATCTCTCACGAGGGACGTTTCGATTATGTTCGCGTCGACGATACGCAAGACGTGGATGAACGAGAGGGCTATCAGGGTGAATCTACCCTTTGACCTGTGAGCCGGGTAGCTCAGTCTGTATAGCGACTGGCTACGGACTGGACGGTCTGGGGATGGAATCCCCGTGGGGGTGAGATTTTCCGCACCTGTCCAGACCGACCCTAGGGCCCACTCAGCCTCCTGTACAATGGGTACTGGGTCTTTCTCGGGGCAAAGAGCGGACGGGGCGTTGCAGCTCACCTCCTTCTAGTGCCGTGGTGAAGAAAGAGTAGAGCTATACCTCTACTCCTCCTACGGGCCGTACGGCCTGTACAGAGCCTCAGTGCCTGTACAAGGGTGAACTTTACTTTTTTACCCCTTGGCCTGGCCGTGATAGGGCGTGATGCTTCACACTGGTGTCATAGTACCCTCTCACAAGAGTAAATGATTTAGCACCAATCAGTTGGCCTCAAATGAAGATATGAAAATGTAATAACACTTATAAAGAACAATTATCCACAACATGCATTACGTATTGGTTACACAGTGGTGCTGATAAGTCCTTAGCCCGACCAGGAAAGAAACAAGTTAATGTTTCTGTTAGAATGGGGTGAATTTCCTTCGGTGCCTTGCCTTGCAAGAAAAAAAAACTTGATGACAGCTCGCGTCTCGATGTTATTGAAATCACGAGCGTCACTGACATGCTTCCGAGCTTGTTTCCTACCTGGTCGGGCTAAGGACTTATTAGCACCCCGGTATTGTAAAGTAGTAATTAGGAAAAATCCTGCCTTTACGCCTCGATAACCATTTTAAATGGAAATAGCATATTGGCCAAATGATTTCTCAATTATGTGGTAGAGGTTACATAGCTGGATCGATGTTTCACATCACGAACATTAACACTCGCAAAACGTTTTAGTTTGTCACTTGTTGCTTTATAATGAAATATGGAATAATTGTTAAAAATAAAACCCTTGTTATTGTGCAAATAGTTACTTTACTTCACCGAAAAAAAAATTCTATAAAACATGTCTAAGTGAAAGCTAGAGCACAGTCAGGGTAGGCAAACATTTCTCTGACATGTTGCCTGTTAAGAACGGTTTGAAATAAAGTGATGCTTAATCATCATTGTTTTTCAGCTCTCTTTCAGAATACGTTTTTAGGAGGTTTCGGATAAGTCAGGATGGCTTGAAATTAAATGGCACATCAACTTATAGTTTAAGCTGATCATGTTAATATACTGGGCGGAAGCATACATTATATAAATAAAAACACATAAGCTTTGGTAGTTGATGGTAAGGAGACTGGTCTGGAAGTAAATTCTGAGGAAACTAAGTATATGATTATACCTCGATATCAGAGTGCAGGACGAAGTCACAATATAAAGATTCATAATATTTCGTTTGAAAAGGTGGAACAGTTCAAATATTTGGAAACATTAACAAATTAAAATTATCTCCAGGACGATATTAAGAGCAGACTGAAGTCAGGGAATGCTTCCTATCATTCGATTCAGAATATTTTATCTTCCAGTTTGTTATCCAAAAATGTAAATATTAAGATATACAGAGCTATAATTTTTCCTGTTGTTTTGTATGGGTGTAAATCTTGGTCGCTTACATTGAGGGAGGCAGGTAGGCTGAGAGTGTTTGAGGAGAGTGTGCTGAGGAGGATATTTGGGCCTAAGAGGCAGAGGTGTAAAGAAAACTACAAAACAAGGACCTTAATAATCTGTACCGCTCACCAAATATTATTCGAATGATCAAATCAAGAAGAATGACATGGGCGGGACATGTAGAACCTATGGGGGAGACGAGTGGTACATTCAGAGGTTTGATGGGGAAACCTGAGGGAAAGAAACCACTTGGAAGACCTAGACGTAGATGGGAGAATAATATCAACATTTATCTTCGGGATGTGTCATGGTTCGGATTATTCTGGCTCAGGTTAGTGACGGGTAGCAGGTTCTTTTTAATGCGGTAATGAACCTTCAGGCTCCATAAAATGCGGGAAATTTCTTGACTAGCAGAGAACCTGTTAACTTCTCAAGAACGACTCTGCTCCATTCATTTATTTCTTCTCGGAGATATCACATCCCACAAGACAGTAACTCAGTATTATCTACTGTCAAGTGTCTCAAAACGGCATACGTATTGCTTGAAGCAAGTATCAGACAACATTTCGGTAAACTTATAATTCTGTACCTTATCATAAAAGAATGCATGACTCTGAAGTACACTACATACTAAAAAATACAAATGTAACTAGAAATAGAATTATTTCGATCAAATACTAATGTGTGGAAATTTCATATAACAAATAGCCGTTCAACTCAAGCATAGTTACACAATTTCACCTGCACCACCCCCCAAATTATGACTACATCATCACAAATTAAATAATGCCAGTCTTCGCCCTCCGCCTCCCTTCCTTGGGAGAAAGACCATTTTGCAGAAATAACGACAAAAAATTGGCGTATGCAGCAGACAACTAAAATCTGCACGCTGATTTATGGTCTGTTAAAAACAGGCCTCCTTATAACATATGTTACTCAATGTAAAATAATTCCATATCGTGCTTACTTCATTAAATTACCCATCTTGTCGGCCTAATTCTGGATATTTAAATGAGAACTGGGTCAAATAGAGAAACAAATACAGTTTACAAAATAACTTCCCCCAGAAACACAGTGTAGCATCTGTGAGGCGACAGACATGACCAGCACACGAGATGGCGCAACGTACACAGGAAGTACACTTTTTCAGTTCGAAAACAAGCCAGATACAATTACGCAGTTGCCTGAAGTGGCCTCAACCTTGGCAGATTTTCTAGATTGCTTGTTTCCAAATGACTATCAATGTGTCTGCACTATTTCAAAAGTTCCGGAAAACACCATATTTCTCGCGCACTTCAAAATGGCAGTTGATGATACAGAACAGTTTGCATGTTTAGACTAAGTTGGTTTCTGGATATTTAATTCCCTTTCATTGTTTTTCTGAGAACTTTCATACACGTGGTCCTAAGAGCCGAAGAAATTGTTAGCTTGATGATTGATTGACTGTGCATCTTCCTCATGAAATAACTTTAAATGCCAACTTGATGCAACAAGGTAATTTTATTGATGTATTCTTAGCTCGACATGTTTCGGGTACATACGCCCATCATCAGGAGCATTAGATGTTTAGTGGCAGCATACGGTTTTCTGCACC
>Ga0123352_10009976_pt1 | contig 14897 bp, 12 predicted proteins | sample TergutLab28metaG_FD_89700 | JGI IMG/M metagenome (GOLD analysis project Ga0123352, IMG submission 89700) | Labiotermes labralis P1 segment gut microbial communities from Petit-Saut dam, French Guiana - Lab288 P1 | ecosystem: Host-associated > Arthropoda: Insects > Digestive system > Gut ... | reverse complement strand
GTTTAAAATATTCAGTATCTATATTTGTTGAATAAATATATAAAATGCAACTTTAGAGGTTAGCGGTGCGGTACGACCACTATAGTTGACATTAGGCGTCAAAAGGTTAACAATGAGGCGCGCCCGTGCAACCATTGTTGCTGTGGAAAAGCAATGAGCATCACACAACCTGAGTGTGTGTTTGTAGCCTTAGTTATCCAGCACGCAATGCGCATGTGCCAGATTGTCAGCTGTGGCCTGCCCCGCTCTACAATATTTTTCCACGTTATTTCATAAACAGCATGATTTTCGACAAAAAAGTTATGGAACACGAAATGTGTGTTTTGCGTTTCTCTACAACTTTTATCTGAAACATTTCTCATTCTATAAAAAAAAAATTAGCGAGATACGATGTGAAATGTATAGTGGCCTTCACGTAAAGTACACTTTATTCTTGTCCGATTTTAATGAAACTTGAACTTTCTCGACAGATTTTCGAAAAGTCTTCAAATATCAAATTTCATGAAAATCCGTCCAGTGGGAGTCGAGCTGTTCCATGCGGACGGACAGACACGACGAAGCTAATAGTCGCTTTTTGCACTTTTGCGAACGCGCCTAAAAATGACACTCCTTTTGAGTAATGTTCAGTTTGGTACATAACGTGGCCTGGGATAGTACGGTGTTCTCTCAGCGTCTGAGCATGCCTGCTTTATCATATAGAATGCTTGCACACGCCAAGACAGCGACCGTGATAGGGACCCACTATAACAGGGACACTCTGTATATCTCATCACCAAATTACGTACGCAGCGCCAATTTTTCTAACGTCTTAACCATCATACCCAAATATAAAGAAAATTTTCACACTGCCCCCAAGTTATCTTATAGTGAATATAAATTTCTCTAACAATAGGCACCTATTTTCCGCCTCCTAAGACATATTTTTTCTCCTGAAAAACAGCCCCCAAAAATTATACTGCAGCTTAACACCGAATACAAGGCATTAAATCCTCAGAAATATCTTGCTAATTTTGGGGCGTGCTATATCAATTGTAGCATCTTTTGAGGTGGGAAAACATGCTTTATACGTTCCCTGCGTTAATACGCATTCATGATCCTAATTTAAAGGTCGTTATTGTCCATCTTACGTCACAGTTTCGTGCGTCCGCCGAAGCTGGAGAGGTTTTCAGTGGAACAAGTTTCATTCCAAATTTCGTGAAAACTGGTTAACTGGTTGTAAAGTTTGAAAGACACACACACAAGCAAACACACACAGAAACCAGTGTAATATGAAAAGTTTAACGTACCGTAATAACAAAATGAGACTTGGAAGAAATACTATAATAGTTAATGGACAGATATAGTAAAAGTTGGTCAAGATTACAATACATGTAGCTCGTTAGTGAACGATCAGGTACACTGGTATAGAGAATGAATGGGTTTCGATGCCAAGTTCTGTAGCTCAGTGAATGAAAACTAACCAAGTTTTTCTGCCACTGAATAAATATACACTTATTAAGATAGGAGGGCGTGTACTGGATTAAGCTGGCTAAGGACAAGCGGCGGGCTTTGACGTTCATAGGGCCGTTCATCGTAATATTATTTTTACAGTAAGACCAACTAGATGCATCAATGTATCAAATTCATTTTATTTTGGAATGACACTCTACAAGTTTCGGACGGTCTTTCCGTCCATCATCAGAGTTCAAGACTGTACATACAGCAACAGGCATTTGTCAAACAGATACTGCTGTCTGCTTGCTAGCAAGCAGACAGCAGTATCTGTTTGACAAATGCTTGTTGCTGTATGTACAGTCTTGAACTCATGATGATAAGACCGCCCGAAACCTGTAGAGTGTCATTCCAAAATAAAATGAATTTGATACAATGGTTCATCTAGTTGGTCTTACTATAGACATAAGTGGCGGGCTCTTGTGAAAACGGAAACGAGACTTTGAGTTGGGTACCGCAGGGCATTTCTTGACCACATAAAGAACTATTAGTATTTTTTAATATGATTGTCTATGGAGTCAGTAAATTAATTCGACAACACAGCAAAGTATATAGGACGCGAACACTGTGCGATGAATCACGTGGTTGCCCTGGGAGACCCTACATCGTTCAGATGTTTCGTGCGAAGAATCCAGACTGCCACATCACAGCGCAAACGATAAATGAGCGAACGGTTGCGGAAGTGACGTCAAGACCCAACGTCACTGCTTCTCTCACTAAGGTAACGGAAATTATTACGCATTAATGTCGACAGTTACGTCTCGATAGTGAGAAAGCGTGGAATCTTGTCCGAAAATTTAACATACACAATATCTGTACTTAGTACATAAATTCTTATCGAAAATAAAATAACACCTACTAGCTTACAACATCGTATGTTTTTAGTGATTTTTGAAAGGGTATGTTCCATAATATTTTAAAATCCTAAATATATAGGCTTTATGCTCCTTCGAAACGTTAGTACGCACGTACCAGACTACACGATGTCTTGACCCCGAACGTTTAATGACGTGACAATCTGAAATCGTATTAAGTATTAAAATTCAGAAGAATGCTATGAAGTAAAGCGATATGTTAGTCAAAAACACAACTATTAATTTATTAGCTAAATAGCAGCATCAATAGCAATTAAACTACGTGTTTCGGCCTACCTAGTGGCCATCATCAGGTTTTACAATTATCTGCTACAAGAGAATATATATTATGCATAACTGCGCTTTCATGTTGAGATATCATCATCTTCGTAATTGTTAAACCGTGTAAGTATCTATTGCGTGTTTTTCTGGAATTCCATTAAGTGTGGTATATCGTAGCTTTCTGGGCTGCTAAGTTAGCAGCCCAGAAAACTAGGAGATACCACACTTACTGGAATTCCACAAAACACGCAATAGATACTTATATAGCTTTACAAGTACTAAGATAATGAGATCTCAACATCAAAACGCAGTTATGTATATTCTATAGTCTGTTGTAGCAGGTAATTGTAAATCCTGATGATGGCCACTAGGTAGGCCGAAACACGTAGTTCAATTGCAATTGATGCTACTATTTAGCTAATAAATTCATAGTTGTGTTTTTGACTAACATATCACTTTACTTTATAGTTATAATACACAACGGGTATGTCACAACTTAAAATTCAGAAGCATGCTTTACAAAAGTACGTGTATCCCACGTTTACTCCGTTGTTGGTAAGCGGAGAGTGTATCGCACAGGAACCAAACATTAATCTTGTCGTGCTACAACTGATTTGATACAGTAAAGAACTCTAACATATTTATCAATGAATTTGATCGATTACGACAAACGGCGTGCGAATTGCTGAATATTTCCGGTACTTGACAGTTTTTTCGCTCTAGAATGAATGATCTTATTTCTCCTGTTTCCAGTATGTTTTGTCACTGATTAAACACAGTTGCTCGATTTTGCGTGAATTATTTAGAAGCGCATTATGGATCGAGAGGCTTACAGAGTGAATAGGAAAGCGTCAATCATCAGCGTTAGCCCCTGATCACACCGTGTTACACGAGGTGGGATTCAGCTATGCATTCAGTAACAGATCTGCTGTAGTCGTTTCATGACAAGCCACTTTCGTATGAATATTTCATATGTCGGGGTAATAATATTGTGTTATTCGTACCAGGCTGTGTTACACAAGGCGGATGTTTTGAATTGAGTTTTTTTTTAAGTCTATGTTAAGATAAGCTTGACAAATGTATCTAAGTAACTAACTCCATGGAGCAGGTTTCTTCTTGACAAGCTAACATGTTCTCAACTGGTCAAGAAATTCCCGCATTTTATGGGACCCGAAGTCTCATTAACGCATTCACAATAGCTCGTCGCCTGTCCATGTGAGAAAAAGCAGTAGTGATTTAATGCTGAATTGAAATATACACTGACAAAAACGTTTAGAATGGGTTTTTAATTTTTTCACATGTCTAAAAATCTGGTTATAAAATATGATTTTTTTTATGTTTTGTCTGTCTGTATGGATGTAAAAGTTCATGCCTTATCCTGAAAAATGAACGGATTGCTGTGAAACGTATTTGTTTGCGCATCTAAGGCGGGGAAATAAGAAAAGGAAGGAAATTACGTAGCGAGAAACTTCGTACAAGTCTGTAAGGTTCTAACGACTTTATATCACATTTGAATTATTCACTATTTTTACTTCTCATACTCTTTTAAAATAACGTTTGTAGCGCTAGGTTTTGGAAACAGGATATGGACCCCGTCTCAAAAATAAAAGAAGTGTGAAACACCTGCTCAGTTAGCCCAGTGTGGCAAAACTGTTCTCATTCTCTAGCCCAGACATTGAGAGTAGACTTCACGTTGCGTTTAGGCGCATGCGCAAAGCAGTTGCGAAGAACGACTGTTAGCCTCGTCATTTCTGACCGTCCCTCTGTCCTCATGGAACAACTCGACGCCCTCCGGAGGGATTTTCGTGAAATTTCGTATTTGGGTTTTTTTTGCCACAATTCCTTGGCACATCCCATTTTTGACATCGGACAAAAGTAACAGACACTGAAGGTGATCTGCTTACATTTATATTTCGCCATGATGATAGAGACACTGTTATATGTGACTTGCGATCTCAGTTCGAAGAAATGGTAGTTGACGATCGAAACATAACATTCAATTACGAACTGTTGTAAATGTCGCCGTTTACGAGATAAGTACAGGAAACGCGTTTTCTCGCCGTTTGCGAAATATCGATTGTGCCTCTAAGTCTGTTGCTAGGATACATTTTAAACTTATCTTGTGTTTTATGTAACATGTGAAAAGGCACCTTTCAGGTAAACGCATTGTCTATGTTTTTCTTGACAGTTGACAGGGAAAGTAACAGGAGAATAGCAAAATACTACTTGATAAGGAGCCTCATGCTAATTATTTCAACATTTTCGGTCTTGAATTGAATAACTTTTTAAGTAGACTTTGTGTGCGAGACATTTAATTCAGAACGGGATAAATAGAGGCTTTAAATGTTACAAAATGTTGGCTGTACCTACATTAATTTGAACCCTTCACTGGACAAGGGAGACAATCTGAAGTAGATTAAATGAGGTTCCTGATGGTTGTCACTAGCTGTACATTTGACTGTATTAGAAACAAAACAATCAGAGACGAACGCTTATAAATATCGACGTAGGCCACAGAAAAGTAGATTTGCATCCCGCATGTTTCGGCTAACCGCCATCATCAGGGATCATATGTCCTTATATAAAAGATTGTTAAATAACATAAAATCGGTTAAGTTAAAAATAAAATTTAAAGTAAAACTAAAAATATGTGAAGGCCATCCATTACATATCGGTTAAATGATTTTAGGCTTCCGCCGTCGTGTAGATGAGATCTGCGCTCTTCTGAGATATTACACGGCGTAGAGTGACATTTCGGTACAACCTATCTGTTCCATTTTGAAGGATCAATAAGCCCAAGAAAAAAGAAGAAACTTGAACTTCTTGACCCTTGAGGATGGTACCGACATGTGCCGAAACGTCGGTACGGAATTACCACTGTACGCTGCGTAAGATCCCAGAAGATTGCAGGTCTCGGTTAAATACGGTATATACGCAACAAATGTACATCATGATATGGATACTAAATGCGTGTATATTCACCCTATAGGAAGCGTTACGATGTGCGTTGTGGCTACTTTGAGTCATCAGCTGTTGTTTCTGGAACGTGGATTGGTTTTTTCTGTTAAATATCAAATTAATGCCTTTGAAGTGTTGTATTAAAAGTAATAAATTTCACGATTTTAAATGTCATTTGTTAAGATAGCAAACATACCTGTAGGCAAAGGTTGAATATAAATTTTGTGTGTTGCGGAAGTAATTACCTACCAGAATATGCCTGTCTTCATTTCGAAAGAACGGGAGGAAATACATCCACTCAAATTTTGACGTTAGGCTGTGTACGCGGAAAGGCAACAGAAGATGGAGTGACCATTTTCGCATACAAACCTAGAGAGTTGGCAACGTTCAGGAATATTATTCTGTTAAGGTTGTGGTGATGATGATTATTATTATTATTATGTAATCAATACTTACTCCATGGAGCAGAGACCTTGAGAAGCTAACTCTTTCTCAGCAGTCAAGAAATACCCCACATTTCATGGAACCCTAAGGTTCATTACCGCGTTTACAGTAGCCCGCTGCCTATCCCTATCCTGAGCCATATCAATCCAGTGCATGTCCCCCTATCCCACTTCCCGAAGGTAGATCTTATTATTATCCTCCTATCTACGTCTGGGTCTTCCTGGTCTCTTTCCGTCAGAATTTCCCACCAAAACGCTGTATGCACAAGCCCACTCCCCCATTCGTGCTCCATGCTCCGCCAATCTAATTCTTGATTTCATCACCCAAATAATATTTGGTGACGAGTACAGATCATTAAGCTCCTCACTGTGTAGTTTTATCCACTTCCCGGTTATCTCGTCCGTCTTAGGCTCAAAGATTCTCCACAGAACCCTATTCTAAAACACTCTCAGCCTTCGTCCCTCCCTCAATGTGAGTGACCAATTTTTTTATGTTTTGCTGACCGTGCATCTCAGTATATTTATCTCAGTAATTAACCAACTTGATGCACAAAATGTTTGTTTTACAATAAGTTTATTTCATGCCTCTACATGTTTCGAGCATGCTCGAAACATGTAGAGGCATGAAATAAACTTACTGTAAAACAAAAATTTTGTGCCTCAAGTTGGTTAATTACTGAGATAAAAAAGTGAGTGACCAAGTTTCACACCCATGCAAAACAACAGGTAAAATTATAGTTCTGTATATCTTAATCTTTATATTTTTGGATATCGAACTAAAAGACAAAAGATTCTGTACCGAATGATAGCAAGCATTCTCTGGCTTCAGTTTGCTATTAATTTCTGCCTGAATGATGTAATTAGTAGTTGCTGTAATAGTGACAAGGACGTGGCATTGTGACCCGCAAGGACTGATTGGTTAGCTTTCCCCTCCGTAGTCCTGCTCTTCCCACACGTGACGGAACGCGTCACGAGGGAAGGCTGCGGTGACTTCGGAAATGTCTTTTAGGTCATTAACAGTTTCTGGTAAGCCTGCTTGAAACGCTTAATCTTCGACAAATTCCCGTGAGCAAAGAAGTCCTTTTGTGTGATGTCTGGTGATCGAAAAGACCACCAGGCACTCTGTCTTGGCCAGTCCATTAAACAAGAAAGATTCATTTGTACCTTGTTTCTCGGACAGCATTGACATTGTACAATGTGATATGCTGTTATCTTTTATGATCCTCAAATTCGGAGATGGTGGTTGGTAACTTAAGTTTACAAGGATATACAATTCTTCAGCTTACTGTTTTGCAGGAATTTAAGAACTGTTTAACCTTTAGACGCCTAACGTCCAAGTATATTTGACGTACAGCACCTCTAACCTCCAAAGTTGCATTTTATGTATTTATTCAACAAATATAGGTACTGAAAATTTTAAACATTGTATATACTCTCCGTTCTTTTCTCTTCAAAATGCAGTTTGTTTCATAATTCTAACATATTTGGTTCCTGTATTATTCACATTTTATATACAGGGTGTGCTAGAATTAAAAAATAATAATTCCGGCGCCAAAAGGTTAAATGTAATTTATTTATTTAATTGTAGCTGTATTTTGTTGACAAATTCTACAAAATTGTTATTGAATGTTACGGAACCCAAAGATTGGCTGCCCTTCGCTATATCTTATGTGGAACCCGATAGGTTGTCCCGAAACGTCGGTAACCAACTATCAGTATAAAACGCATAATATCCCAGAAGAGCGAATGCCTGGGTTATTATAAAACTCATGTAAATTTATCCCTACTTTTAGTAGATAAGAGCAACAAATGCACGCGTATTAAATATTCATTTTCACATACAATCCACTAATACTCCCACATGCTTCGATCTTCTTCCTATCATCCTCAGGGAGTCGTATATCAAACAAGATTCCAAGTTGCCACTACATGCTTCTCAGGTAGCCCTCCCGACTTAAATCTAGCAGTAACCAATTTCATGTTTAGTGTTAATGTAAAATAACCACTGCCACCGGGTAACAACCCAATTGCAGTAAATAAATATTATTATATAAAACACATGAATTATCAAATAGATTACAATTTTTAAGCACTAAGATTTTAATCTATTTTATATAATTCGTGTGTGTTTTATATATGCGGGCCGGGATACCTCAGTCGGTATAGCGACTCGGTACGGGCTGGACGGTCCGGGGACCGAATCCCGGTGGGGGCGAGATTTCCCGCACCCATCCAGACCGGCACTGCGGCCTACCCAGCCTCGTATACAATGGGTGCCGGTTCTTTACCGGGAGTAAAGCGGCCGGGGCGTGGCATTGACCACCCACCCCCATCTACAGCCGAGGTTAAAGAAAGAGTAGAGATATACCCCTACTCGTGGCCTGTTATAGGGTGAACTTTACCTTTTTATATACGCTTGTTTGATGTATTTAAAGACGAGTACATTTGCCTCGTACTCTGCTGCTCGTCAGTATCCCTTCACAAGTCCCACGGCTGCCCCTTGTACACGTGATACTATTTCCGTGGTTATCAGCGTCACGGCGAATGCAGATTTGATGTGGGTCGTGCTGGGACTGTCAAAGTTCTTTTGACATTTCACCGGAACGCTAACGTCTCTGGTCCTATGCTGCCTTGAAATCTCTCATTCGCTTAATTCCCATCAGTAATTCCGTAAATGTGTTACCGTCCCTCTCTAAACTGTAGGAGCAGTAAGTGCTTGTGTCTTTGTCTTACAGACGGATTGATTTTGTAATTTTTGTGAGTCGCCGTGTAGCTACTAAAGCTGTGTAAATTGTTATTGATGCTGGGACGATAAGTGACGTACGCCGTTAATCAAGCGCGTAACCATGTAGACTGCTCTCGTATAAACGACTGTTTGTACACCTATTTTGTTACCCTATACCTCAGGGGAAAGTACGTAGGGCGTACGGAAAGTAAAGATACAAACACGATAGTTGTTTTAAAAATATTTATTAACAAAATCTAGAGAAAAAAACTCTTTAGCACATACCTTTAGCTATTTTTCAACATAATCACCACCGTTGTCAAGACATTTGTTTAGCCTGGGTACGAATTTATGTATTCCGATGTCACAGAACTACGCATCCAACGCACGCAACCACGTATTGACTTCGTTTTTCACCTCTTCATCTGCATGAAACGTCTGGCCATCCAGATGTTTCTTTCAATGCAAAAACAAATGGAAATGGCAGTATACTAGACACGACAGTATTGCCACCTTCACATCAATTATTTACCTTCCCCTCCTATCCGTTTTCTTTATCTTTAATTTATGGCTAAGCCTCCTATCCCACATCAAACAACTAAGGTCCAGTTTGCTCAGACATCGAGTGTAGTGCACCTTTATTATTTTCCTTTAAAAAAGAAATAACACATTTGTGCATATACGTATATAAAGTGGTTTTAAGTAATTGTTACAATTCAAACCGACAGATGTGCTCAATTTTATTAAAATTACAATAATATTATACCACACTAGCTCCCAAACGTTTCAGGCTTCACAGACCCATCTTCAGGGAGTACACAGTTGTATAAAATATTTGCTTGACGTTTCCATTTTCTGCATTTAGCAGAATTTTAAAACATATGTACGTGGCAGGAAGAGTTTGTGCACAGTACTTGGACCAAATTGTTGTTTTGGAGGTGTTGTGCACAGTAATTGGAGCAGATCGTTGTTCTGGAGGTGTTCACAAGCTGCTACAATTACTGTGCACAACACCCCAAGTACAACAAGCTGCTTCAATGACTGTGCAAAACACCTCCAGAACAACAAGCTGCTCCAGTTACTGTGCACAGTACCTCCCGAAAAAAAGCTGCTCCAATTACTGTGCACAACACCCCAAGTACAACAAGCTGCTCCAATTACTGTACACAACACCCCAAGTACAACAAGCTGCTTCAAAAACTGTGCACAACACCTCCAGAACAATTTCCTCCAGTTACTGTGCACAGTACCTCCCGAACAAAAAGCTGCTCCAGTTACTGTGCACAACATCTCCAGAACAACAAGGTGCTCCAATTACTGTGCACACAGCTCACGAACAAAAAGCTGCCCCAATTACAGTGCACAACATCTCCAGAACAACAAGCTACTCCAATTACTGTGCACAACACCCCAAGTACAACAAGCTGCTTCAATAACTGTGTATACAACACCTCCAGAACAAAAAGCTGCTCCAATTCCTGTGCACAACATCTCCAGAAAAACAAGCTGCTCCAATTACTGTGCACACAGCTCCCGAATAAAAAGCTGCTCCAATTATTGTGCACAACACCCCAAGTACAACAAGCTACTTCAATCACTGTACACAACACCTCCAGAACAACAAGCTACTCCAATTACTGTGCACAGTACCTCCCGAAAAAAATCTGCTCCAATTATTGTGCACAACACCCCAAGTACAACAAGCTGCTCCAATTACTGTGCACAACACCTCAAGTACAACAAGCTGCTTCAGTAACTGTGAACAACACCTCCGGAAAAATATGTTCCAATTACTGTGCACAGTATCTCCCGAACAAAAAGCTGCTCCAGTTACTGTGCACAACATCTCCAGAACAACAAGCTGCTCCAATTACTGTGCACATCTCCAGAACAACAATCTCCTCCAATTGCTGTGCACAACACCCCGATTGCAACAAGCTGCTTCAATAACTGTGCACAACACCTCCAGAAAAATATGCTCCAATTACTGTACACAGTACCTCCCGAACAAAAAGCTGCTCCAGTTACTATGCACAACATCTCCAGAACAACTAGCTGCTCCAATTACCGTGCACATCTCCAGAACATCAATCTGCTCCGATTAATATGCACAACACCCCTAGTGCAACCAGCTGCTTCAATAACTGTGCACAACACCTCCAGAAAAATATTCTCCAATTACTGTGCCCAGTATCTCCCGAACAAAAAGCTGCTCCAATTACTGTGCACATCTCCAGAACAACAATCTGCTCCAATTACTGTGCACAACACCTCCAGAACAACAAGCTGCTCCAATTACTGTGCACATCTCCAGAAAAACAATCTGCTCCGATTACTGTACACAACACCCCCAGAACAACAATCCGCCACAATTACTGTGCACAACACCTTCAGAACAACAAGCTGCTCCTATTACTATGCAGAACACCTCCAGCACAACAATCTGCTCCAATTATTGTACACAACACCTCCAGAACAACAATCTGCTCCAATTACTGTACACAACACATCCAGAACAACAATCTGCTCCAATTACTGTACACAACACCTCCAGAACAACAATCTGCTCCAATTACTGTACACAACACCTCCAGAACAACAATCTGCTCCAATTACTGTACACAACACCTCCCGAACAACAATCTGCTCCTATTAGTGTACACAACACCTCCAGAACAACAATCTGCTCCAATTACTGTACACAACACCTCCAGAACAACAATCTGCTCCTATTACTGTACACAACACGTCCAGAACAACAATCTGCTCTTATTACTGTACACAACACCTCCCGAACAACAATCTGCTCCTATTACTGTACAAAACACCTCCCGAACAAAAATCTGCTCCTATTACTGTACACAACACCTCCCGAACAACAGTCTGCTCCTATTACTGTACACGATACCTCCAGAACAACAATCTGCTCCTATTATTGTACACAAAACCTCCCGAACAACAATCTGCTCCTATTACTGTACACAACACCTCCCGAACAACAATCTGCTCCTATTACTGTACACAACACCTCTAGAACAACAATCTGCTCCTATTACTGTACACAACACCTCCAGAACAACAATCTGCTCCTATTACTGTACACAGCACCTCCCGAACAACAATCTGCTCCTATTACTGTACACAACACCTCCCGAACAACAATCTGCTCCTATTACTGTACACAACACCTCCCGAACAACAATCTGCTCCTATTACTGTACACAACACCTCCCGAACAACAATCTGCTCTTATTACTGTATACAACACCTCCAGAACAACAATCTGTTCCTATTACTGTACACAACACCTCCAGAACAACAATCTCCTCCTATTACTGTATACAACACCTCCAGAACAACAATCTGCTCCTATTACTGTACACAACACTTTGTCTTTATTATACATTGCGAAATTTTGTTCAGTGCTGCAGCGTGCAGGAGACCAAAACGTTGTGCAGATGTTTTGTACAGTTGTGTGACCTGCTGGTGGTGGGCCTGTGACGGCCGAAACATGTGGAGACTGGTGTTGTATAACATTGTTGTAATTTTAGTAAAACTGAGCGCATCTGTCGATTTGAATTGTAATAATTTAATTATAATTCATAAAATGGACAATGTGAAATTACTTTTAAGTAACTGTTTGAAACATCAATATGATATATGTAATATTCTAGCGCATAACATACCAGTGTATAAGTGTAAAGTAGAACACAGAAAGAGCTTTACTTTAGACGAAATCCCGCGATATAATTTAGCGCTTCCGTAGGTATTTTTTTCTGGCGCCGGAGCCCAAATCGAGCCTAGGCCACCTCGTTTGGATGTTTCTAGATCACACACAGACACACAACCGGTAGGACTCCTCTGAACGAGTAATCAGCTCGTCTCCGAGACCACTCCCTACACAACACACAACAAACACAACGGACGAGCTCCATGGTCTCAGCGGGATTCGAACCCACATTCCGAACAGTTGAACGGCCGCAGACTTAACGCCTTAGACCGCGCTGCCTACAGGATCGGCTGTCGTAGTTCTTAAATATTTGTTTTATATTTGATCCTCTTGTGCAGTTTAAACACATTTGATAATCGTCTGATCACATAGGGGTGCACTAATCCCGGCCGCACCGAAGTCACCAAATTTTTTACTGTGGCGCCTAATCTTTGTGGGTCTTCAGTACTGTACTTGCATCATGCCAGCCTTCTTGCGCCTAGAATTTTGATGTGGCTTATAGTTTTTTTTTGGGGGGGGGGAGTTTTGTGCACCCCTGATTTATGGCATTACGCTTCCCATTTTTAGATTTGGTCGAATTCAGTTAAGTGGTTTTGGAGAATATTAGGGTCTACTTGCGAGCGAGCGGACGGACGGAACTGCCCAACTCATTATGCGATTAATTTGTATGTTTCTTGAACTGACAGAGACAGTGTTGTTTATACATTTATTATGAGAAGTTACTGAATGTGCGGTGCATTTGTGTTACGGATATACAGCGATATTCTCTCAACCTGCTCGTTAAGCGACTGCGCATGGCATGGCGACAGTACTCTGCTGTCAGTGGTGCTGTAAGGGCTACTGGAAGATTATTCCAGTACTTCTGGCTTGTATGTCCTGTTTCACACACATATGGAAGAGAGGAGAGGTGCATACAGGGTGTTGGTGGGGAAGACTGAAGGAAAACACTACTACTGAGACCTAGATTTAGACCGGAGGATGAAAAAAATCATTTGGGAGGGCATGGACTGACTTGACATGGCTCAAGATAGGGTCCAGCGGCTGGCTGTTGGTGAATGCGGTAATGGACCTTCGGGTGTCATAAAATGCTAGGAATTTCTTGTCTAGTTGAGGAATAGCTGACTTTTCAAGGACTCTGCTCTATGGATTTGGGTGGCCTGATATCCGTAGTACTGGGGGAAATATTTTGATCAGGGTTAGGGACAGGATACTGTTGCGAGTACCTTTATTGTATGTATGTCCCGTAACTTGCCAAGCAGACACATAGGCGGTGGATGTATAGCTCTTCCCATACTCAACCTCGACGCTAGAAGGGGGTGGGTAGTCGATGCCACGCCCTGGCCTCTTTACCCCCAATAAAGAAACCCTGTGCGTATTGTACAGGAGGCTGGGTGGACCTCAGGGCCGGTGCGAATGAGTCCGGAAAATGTCGTCCCCACCGGGCTTTGAGCTATTAGCTAATTAGCTGATCTCTGTACCGACTGCGTTGTCCCGCCCACCTCACTCTATATACTTCTGGGGTAATCTCTTTGGGATGTTAAAGTAAAGGGAAATAATGTAGGATATGTAATCGGCTGATTATGTATAGGGTGTCTAAGAACATAATGACATTGTGATCGGAAATCGTCTGGGGAAAAAAAATTATTTTGCAGAACCAAGTGTACAATGGACAATAACGTTTAAGAAACAGGCTATATGTGTGTTTGGAGGGGGGGGGGAGGTGTGATTTCACTAATTAAAGATAGGCGTCAGTGATATCTTAATGTTTGTTTTAATCTTAGAGTTCTGTGAAATCATGTAACTTCTTGACCACATGAGCAAGAGTAAACTTTTCCCTGGATGGCCTTGTATTTGTCGTTAATCAGTCAGTGTCTCGTACACAAGTCACTCAAAGGTAAGTTTCGCCCCGTAACGTGCCAGTGAAGGCATAGAGGGGGTGTAAAAGTATGGCTGTGCAGATGCTTAACCTGTTCCTAGATAGGGTGCGTGGTCAACTCCATGCTCCGGCCGCGTTACTCCCGAGAAAGAGTTCCGGTACTTACTCAATAGGAGAATGAATGGACCCATCTGCACTCATTGAGGAGAGAAAGATATCTTGTGTCTGCCGAAAAATCTAACCCTGGACCGTCAAGCCCGTAACCTAGGGAAGTAGGTGATGAGTGTGTTTAATGAAACTGTCAGACACGTTATGACGTGATCCTTAACTGTGTGGAATTTAACTTAGTACATTGACGTTTGTCGGCGTATCTCTACCACGTAAGCGCTTCATTCTTATAATAGAACCAACGAGTTGCACTAATTTCTGAAATTTATTTTTGGGATAGAACTCTACATGTTTCGGACAGGTTTTCTGTCCACCGTCAGGAGTGTAGCTCTCTACACACAGCAATAGGTTTATGTCATACAGGTTATGC
>Ga0123352_10009975_pt1 | contig 14898 bp, 13 predicted proteins | sample TergutLab28metaG_FD_89700 | JGI IMG/M metagenome (GOLD analysis project Ga0123352, IMG submission 89700) | Labiotermes labralis P1 segment gut microbial communities from Petit-Saut dam, French Guiana - Lab288 P1 | ecosystem: Host-associated > Arthropoda: Insects > Digestive system > Gut ... | reverse complement strand
TCTCCGTAAGAACATTTCAAATCCGAACCCGCCCGCGTTCATTTTTGTAAATGGGTTGTTTGGGGTCGTGATTGAAAGATAATCACGGCAAAAAAAGAACGCCCCGCAAAGCCATAACAGGCAATGCGGGGCGTTTCTGTACATAAAGGGGCGTTACCCCTGCCAAGTGAAGCCCAAAGCCGCCGCCGTGTATTTCCCTACCCTACCGTCAACAATAAGACGGTTTCGGGCTTGAAACACTCTTACGGCGTAAGCTGTGCGCCCGCCGTAAATGCCGTTGGCTCTATCTGTCCCAACGCTCAACCCCTTTTTTTCAAGTCGGGCATGAAGCGCGGTTACGTCGTCGCCGCGCATGGGAAGCCGTAAGCCCTTCAATACGCGGTCAAATAGCGGTTCAATAACAATTTCGCCGTCGTCGGGGTCGTTTTGGAGCTGGTCAATAACATTTTCGGGTGTTTCGATAACACTTGCGCCCACTTCGCCGCCGACTTGTACCGTTCCGTCGACTTCGTCTGTTTTGGTTTCGCCGTCGGCCGGCGTGTCTTCGGGCGTTTCGGCGGTGTCTTGTTCCACTTCGTCGCCGTCGCCTGTTTTGGCTTCGCCCTCTTTGGTGCTTTCCGCGCCCTCTGTTGCGTTTCCTACGTCGGGTGGTGTATTTGCTTCTTCGTTGCCTGTGGGCGTTCCCTGTGTTGCTGTGGCGGTTTGTATGATGTTGACTATATCTTGCCGCCGTGTCGCGCCGCCTAAGTCTATATTGTTGTCTTCGGCGAACTTTCGCAACATTGGTATAGTGGTTGCGCTTGTGATTTCCATTGTCAAACCTCCCTGTAAAATCTGTGGTTGCCCTCGTCGAACAACCGTACAAGCCGCCCTTTGTTGGCGGCGCGTTCATGCCATACAACCCACCCTCCGCGTTCGGCTTGCTGTATGCCGCTTATGCTGTGAAAGAACGTCGCGCCCTGTGAAAAGTCTTCGCCATTCAATGCCCTGTGTTCCGCGCTAATGGTGCGGGCGTTTGGTTGCGCGTCGTTGAAGTCGGCGCGGGTCGTCGGGGTAAATGCGCCCGAATCAAAAACAACGTCGTGAATGGTATTCGGGAAGCCCGCCGCCGCTACTCTGTTTTTAATGACATTTACGACAAGTATTTGCCCCTTTTCACTTTCGCCCCGCGCTTCCCAATGGGTAATGACTTTAAGCAAGCGCAAGTCTGCGTTGGCTTGTGCTTGTTCGGCTTCGTCTATGGCGTTAATATGCGGGCGGTCTTCGCTGTTGCCCGCCGTGTCGATAACAGGCAAGCGGCGGTCGCCGTCCCATGTAACGGCATAACCCAACGCCGCTCCAACGTCCCGATGCTTTACATATGTTGTACCGGTTCCAATAAAGCCGCCGATTTCTTGCACGTCGCCCAAAATGTCAAGCGTTACGCGGCGGTCGGGTGCTTCTTCGGGCGAGGGTGGTATGTGTTCGGGTGTGCGCGGGTCTTCAAGGCGGCGCATAACTTCGTCCCAAGGAAAATTGCGGCTCGGACAATTCGGGCGGGTAATGGGTGTTATTTGGTCGTGTCCGACAATATGCAAGCGGTCAAACGGTATTGTATGGCTAAAAAGCCGCTTTACTTCGACGCGTATGTGCCGTATAAGGTCAACGGCGGCGGTTAATTGCGCGGGTGACGGGTTTCCGTTTGGCATATCCCCGAAGCCGATTGAAACGGAATACAGATTTGCATTCATGTGCCGCTCACGGACGGCGGCAAGGGTGCTTCGGCTGTTGCAACGGTTGTCGCCGTTGTTGGTTGTGCCGTTCGCCCATGCAGTGTTAGCAATGTCAACCGCCTGTATTATTTGCCCTTCGCGGGATATGACAAAATGGTATGATACTTCGTTTGCGCGGTTCATTATGGTGTGTATCGCGCTCATAAATCCCGCGCCTGTGGTGTGCAAAACAATATGCGTCGGTGTGTGTCCTTCGCGCCCCGCCCTGTGGTTCGGGCTGTTTCTTTGCTCAATGTTCATGTGTTTTATTCCCCTTCCTTGTCGCTTCGCCTATCGCAAAGCCAATATGTCACAACAACCGTAAAAACGGTCATAAAGTAACCTTCGATTTCCGCGCCGCTTATAACCTTAAATAAAAAGACAAAAGCAACCACTAAAGAAATGATTGCTTTTGCCCTCAAAAGGTTTATAAGGTTTTTAATTATGCGGTCTTTATAGCTCATTCGTCGCCCCCCCCTTGTCGTCGGGCGGTAAATTCCCGCCGTGAACCTTCACGAAAATTTTATTAATTTTGCTTGTAATTTCCGTTTGGTTTCGCAAGGTGTTGTCAAATTTCGTGTTTATTTGTGCGCTGTCGGTCGCAATGGTCTTTTGCGCCGCTTCCACGGTGTCAAGTCGGGTGTGTATGCGCTCTAAGGCTTTCACGGTCGAAGCTCCGTTGTTGTCAAGCGTCGTTGTAAGGCGGGCAATGACAGCGCTGTTTTCCTTCACAACGTCAATTATTTGTTGCCTGTTTTCCCGCTCATGTACAAGTATGCGTTCGTCCCGCTCACGTTCGCCGCTCTGTATGCGCTCGTCGCGTTCCCGCTCGTCTTTGCGCGTCGCCTTGCGCTCTTTTAGTATGGCATAGTAAAGCGGCGCAACCACAACCCCCATAACTACGGCTACAATTACGAAGAAAAGTATAACTTCGCTGTTTGTCGCCGCAACAATGGCTTCATATAAGCCGTAATGCTCGTTAGATTGCGTCGGCATTATTGAAGCCCCCTTGCCCTCATTTGTGCGTTAGCAAACGCCGTAAAGGGTGCTTCGCCGACGGTTTCAAGGCTCACGGCTTCAACGCCCGCAATACTTACCCCCGAAAGCATTTCAACGCCCGCCAAGTCTACCCCCGCAAGTATTTGTACCGCTTGCCGAAGGTCGGCAACCTCGGCGGCGTGTACGGCTTCGGCTATAACTTCGGGTGAATGGCTTTTTGCCGTAAGCAACCATGTGTCAAAGTTTGCTTCTACGTCGGCGGCAAGGTCGGGCACGTCGGGTACAATCAATTCGTATTCGTCGTATTCTGCGAACTCTACAGGGTCGCCGTCGTCAATGGCAACTTTTACTTTGTGCGCGTTTTCATAAAACCGTATGCACACGAACCCCGCCTTGTCGGGTTGTGGGTGTATGCTGAACGCTCCCGACGGCATTTGATTTCCTCTTACTCTCATTTCTGACAACTCCTTTTATTAGTTTTAGTGGTAGTGTATCAACATACTTTCGCTTCAAGCCCTGCGATTTGAAATGCCGTAATTGCCCCGCCCGCGCAAGGAATCCCGCCGCCATTTTGGGCGGTATTGCTTGCCCTGCCGCGTGTCGTTTGGCAATTTTGCGGGAATGACGCATAAGGGACAATGCGTTGCGCTTGCGCTGTGTGGTATAACCTAGACAAAAGCAATACCCCACAAAGTCTATAGGGCGGTCTTTGTTCCCCCGCGCCGCCTGTCGTATGCGAAAAATATTCCAATTCGGGTGTATACTCAATCCCATTTCGGCAAGCCGCGCTTCTACGTCTTTAACCGCCTTTTTCAATTTGCGCTTGTTGCTGTCAACTAATACCATGTCGTCAATGTAACGGACGTAAAAATTGATTTTGTGCGTTTCTTTTATAAGGCGGTCAATAGGCGTTAGATAGAAATTGCAAAACCACGCCGAAGTATAATTTCCTATCGGCAAACCCACGCACGAACGCACTATTGTTTCAATAAGCCATAATGCCCGCTTATCTTTTATAAGCCGCTCGAACGCCCGCATAAGCGCGTCATTACCGATTGTTGGATAACACTTCTTAATGTCAATTTTGACGGCGTATTTTGCCTTTTTGCCGCGTTGAAGCGTCGCCCGCTCTATGCCCTTCTTTGCGTGGTTCGTACCCTTTTTCGGTCGGCTTCCACAACTCCAATAATACATACGCTTTTCAAGAATAGGGACAAGTATTTGCATAAGCGCATGTTGTACGCATAAGTCGGGAAAAAACGCGGGTACTTGCGTTTCGCGTGTTTTGCCCTGCAAGCGGTCGTTTATAACAATGTTTCTATAAAGCGTCGGCGTGTATGTTTGGTTTTTTAGTATTTTGTGAAGTATCGCGGCATACTGCCCGATATTTTCAAATACTGGCTTTACGTCTTTTCGGCTTCGCTTACCGTAAGAAGCGTTGTAAATTGCGCGTTTGCAATTTGCATAACTGCAAATGCTATCGTAAATTTTGCCTATTCGTTTCATGGGATAACCTCGCTTTTCTTCTTTTTACCTCGCGCCCTTTCGGTTGCCCTACTAAGCCGCGTCCCTACGGTAAACTTTTTTGGTAAAAGACCACGGAATAGCCGCGCATTGTGATAAATTTTTCTTTTTAAGCAAAAAGAAGACGCGCCCCCACGTTCGTCCTCACATTCGACGAATCGTTGTTGACATTCCACGCAAACAAGCCCGCCCTGCCCGCGTTATTCCAATTACCGCCGACGATAGCAAGCCGCCACGCAAAGCGCGACTATCCCAAAAAATAAAAACATTAAAAGACTTTAAGACCGCAAGGGGTGCAAGCCCCCCTTCCTAACCCCCTATCGGGGAATACAAAGAAGACGCGCCCCCACGAACGTCCACACAGCCGACGAAACGTCGCGGACATGCCACGCAAACAAGCCCGCCCTGCCCGCGGAACTCCAAGCACCGCCGACGAAAGCAAGCCGCCAACCCGCCGCATTGAACCAAAAAGCGTCACTTAAAAATGTTGTTTCACTTCCCCCTGTAACCGACGACGGCAAGCCCGCCCACGGTTGCGCGGGGTCAAAACCCAGCCGCGTTGCAAATGTACCCGAACCCGACAAGGGAAGCGGAATTGCTATTGGCGTGTAATTTGTCGCCGTGTCGTCGGCGTAATTCGTCGGGTCGTTGGCGAATAAGTGTTGCCCTGTGTTGACGTTGTAGCCGTCTACGAACTCCCAAACATTGCCCCACGGATTTTCTATACCGCGCCATACAACCGACAAGCCGTTAGGATTTACGCCCGCTTCGCGCCCCGAACCTACAACCGAATTTGTGCGCCCTGTTACCAACGCCGCCGCCGTTGCTACGTTGCCGCCGCCGATAACTTGTTGCGTGTTAAGGTGTGCAAACTCAATTCTAATAAGCAATTCTAACGCCATGCGCGTTGTTAAATCTTGAACGCTCCATATTGTACCCTTGCCCCTTGCGCCTGTACGGAACGCCGCCCGCGTAATACTGACAAGCGGCGCAAGCCCGCTTCGGCTAACGTGTCCCGCTCCTGTTTCATAAGCCCCAACATAAATAAACGGTACATTACCCCACGGACGCGCAAAAGCGGGGTGAACGGCGAACCCGCTCATAGGTTGGTTGCTTATCCATTCCCGCCGCTGTGTTGTGTCTTGTTCGACGCGGTAATAGAAAAGCGGTATTTCTACCATTACGTCGGCGGCGGTATATGTGAAGCCCTCTTGCCCTTCGTATGCGGCTACAACGCCGTTTACGCCCGAATTACAACGGCGTATGTCGCGGTATACTGGCATTTCGTCGAAGTCTGAAAAGCCTTGCGCCGTACCTATGCCCGAAGTAGCGACAAGCCCTACCGCGTCGTCAAGCCGAACAAGGGCGGGCGAAGGGTTGGTAAAATTCCATGCAACGCCCATTCGGGCATTTACAGGAATAACAGGGGTAACGCGGCGCAAAATAGCTTCAATGTCGCGTTTTGCAACCTCTAATTTTTCGCTTACACGGTCAACGCTTTCTTGACTTGCCCGCGTTAAATCCATGCCCGCGCTGAAAAACGCTTGATTTGCTATACGGTCAAAATTGATGGTTGTTACGTCGCCCGCCGTAAAGCCCGCCCCCTGTGGCGTAAAGTCTACCGAACCAATGCGGAAAACTGCCCCCGCTTGATAATCGTTAGGCATACGGCAACGTATGGAAAAGGTTTCGGGCAACGTCGCGGGAACGCCCGCCGCTATGTTGGGCGGCAAATTGCGAATTGACACAATGTAAGCGTCGTCCCCTGCGTCGTATGTTACGTCGGCGGCTAATACTAAGCTGTCGCCGATAACTGCGTTATTGGCATTTATGACATTATGCCAATCGGGTTGCGTCTTGATTAAGTCTTGTAAAACTGCCATGTTTTCAACTCCTTATCGTATTATTAAAAATAAACTTGTTAAGTTTGCGGGGTCGGGGTCTGCAAAGCCGTATTGCGTATCGCTTATTTGATACATTTCTGTACACGAAGAATAAGCGGCGGTCGTCTTGATTGTTACGCGGTCGTAACCGTCAATTTCAAATTCGGCGGGAACTGTGAAAAGGTTGCCGCCGCCCGCGCCGTATTCTGCCGCGCCCGCTATGCCCGCCGCGCCGTCTACCTTGTGAAGCGTACAAAGCGGGTATCGCCCTAAATTGTGCGTTATCGTGCCTATGGTTTCGGTCGGCGAAAATGTTTGCAATTCCTGTATCAGTAAAAGCAAATGCCCCGCCGTGTCGTCGTCAAGCAAGCCTTTTATGCTGTCAAACCATGTATTGAACTCCGATGACGATTGCGCTTGAAAGTTTGCAAGCCAAACCAAAAAGGCTTGAAAAGCGTTTGTACTGTCGCTTGTGAAGCCGTTTAACAAGTTTATAAATACATTAAACTGGCTTGTTGTGTTGTTTTGGAACTGCAAGAAAAAGTCTGCCATATCCTGCGTAAATTGCGCGTGTCCGTCTATGACTAACTGCGTGTACAAGTCAAAGTAATGTTGTATGTTTTGCGTCCACAACAAATAATCCGCTTCTATACGCGGGCGCATTTCGTTAAAAAACTGTGTAAATTGCGCTGTAATAAATGTCGCGTCAATTTGCTGTACTACGCCCGCCACAATGCCGCATAGTGCCGTATTCCAACGGTTATCAGTAATATTTGCTTGCGTAATAGCCGTCGCGCCCGCGTTTACCCTTACGTCGGCAAGGCATAATTCCCATGCGTCTGCGTCGCGCTGTAGCGGCGGCGGTATAGGGTTGCTTGCAGGTGCTGAAGAACTCACGCGGGCAAATATGCGCCGCTCCGTTAAATCCCAACGAATAATAATGCGGTCAATGCGCGGCAATACCCCGTCGGCAATGGGTAGCGGCAATGTCAATTCGTCGTCGTTGACGTAAAAATAACCATTTATCCAACCGCGCCCCGCTCGAATAATAACGCTTGTGCCAACGTCGCCCGCTATGACTTGCAAGCCAACCGACGGTAAGGGAAAAACGCCGTTTCCAATGAACGAAGCAAAATAATTCGCCCAATGTTCGGCAAGGTAGCGGCGGTCGCCCGCTATCGAATTAAAAAAACTTGAAAACTCTGCCATTATAAAGCCCCTTTCATTGGATATATAAAGCCCTTATTTGTTCAATAAGGGCGGGCAAGCTCTCCCCGAATGTTATTTCAATTTCGGGTTCGGGGTGGTCTTGATAGACTTCCATAATTTCGGTTATGCGTACATTGATACGAACGCCCCAACGCTGATTGATACACGTTACGCGGTCGCCTAAGTCGTAATCGTGCTTGTACTTCAAATTGGCGTGTGTGTTTACCTTGCTTGTAAAAGCCAAGGTTTCGGCGAAGTAGCCTAATTGTTGAACACCCCTTTGAAAAAGCAAAGCGGCGTATGCCGCGTCGCTCATAGACTGCTCGTTGCCGTTTTCGTCGCGCCAAAATTGCACAATGTCGGTTGCGTTTATGAAGACTTCGGCGCGGTCATGCCCTGCGGCTGTTTCGCCTACTTCTACAATGCGGCGCGGTCGGTCGTGGGTATCTTCGCCGCCGACGTATGCCGTACTTCGTAACCGTTCCGTCGAATTTGTAAATGTCTGCTCTAAGATGTTGTCAAACTCGACGGAAAAGACGGCGGGCGGGTTGTCTGCTGAATTGCCCGAAGTCAATTCCAAACCGTCGTATATATTAAAAAAATACTGCTTTTTTCGTATGTCGGCGGTTATGTTAAAGCCAAGCCGTGACGCTTTCGCCGCCCGCTCTAACGCTAACCCCGCATTTATAAAAAGCTCCGACGAATATTCAATATTGCCCCTACTTATGCCCGATATGTCGGTATGGATGATATTGTGCAAGCGGCGGCGCGGGTTCGTTGGATTTGTGATATTTTCGGTCACAATTCGGGTCATAATTTGCGGGGTCGTCGCGGTTGCTACAATAGGGTTTAATATAATGCGCTTGCCTAACCAGTTTGTAACAAAACGCCCTTGTATTTCGATTTCTTCTATGCCCTGCGTGTTTTTGCGAATTTCAATATAGCGAATTTCGCCCGCTTCTTCGTCGCCGTCCCACTTAATCAAAAGTCGGTACATTTGTAGTAAATTATTGTGTTTGGGCGTGAACGGTACAAGCAACTTAAATTCGCCGACGCTGTTATAACGCCTTATCCAAATAAAAGACGTTATTTTCTCAATAACGCCTTTTGCGTCTAAGGCGCGGTCGTATATGTTAAGCTCCAATCTTACACCCCCAAGAACAAATTATTGTGATGTATTGTAACGTCAAGGCTGTACATATTTACATCTGCGTCATATCTAAAAATATTGTCGCCAACGACTAATTGTAAGTAGCGGCTGTCGGGGTCAAGGAAGCGGAAAGCGTCCGTTTCAACGCCGCCGCGCCGTAATGTTACGCTTTTTTCGCCCCATGAAGTATTAACGCTTATTACGTCGCCCGCTTGCATGGTAATGTTAAGCCGTATAAATTGCCCTGTGACGACGTTTAGCAACATAGGATTAACCAACCTACCCAACGCCCGAAAGTCTATACGCATACCCGCCATAACGTCGCCGCCATTGAATACATTTACTATTAGCGACGGTTCGCGCCAACCTATTTGCCAAATGGCTTGCGTCGGGTTTTCGGGGTCTTGTGGTATTTCCAAGCCTTGCGGCAAGTCGTCGTCGGCGCGGTCAATGGGAAATTCAAACCCGCCTATCCATGTTGCAATATCCTGTCGGGCTTCGGTGTCTTCGCGCCAAAATGGGTTACTGCAAAATATTTGTAAAATAAATTGCGACAAAACAGGGGCGGTAACGTCGGGCGACGATTCTTGTATGCTACAGTCAATTACCCGCCGAATGTCGCCAAACTCATATATTAAAAGCCCCGCAAATTCGGGGTTTATAATGCGGTTCAAGCGTCGGCGCAAGCGGTGTATTAACTCCCTGTCCCGCTCGTTTATATGCCCGATTATTTCAATGTCGCGGGCGGCAATGCGGTTTCCTATTTGTGTATTGCCGTGCTGTCCCATGCTGATTATTGAAACAATGTCGTTGCTCATGCGCGATAACCCTGTAACGTCTTTGTCAATATTAACGTGATAGCTTGACGCGGTATCAAATGTCAAGCTATCGCCCCGCGTGTTTACATAGGTAATACGCTTTTTTATTCTCATACCGCGCCCACTTCCCTTGCTATTAATTTGAAATTGCGTCCCGCTTCGCGCTGTTGGGCGGCGTAATTGGTTTCGCGGGTGTAAATATTTTGGTTAAGCACAAAGCCGCCGTTTTTTGCCGCTTGCCCGCCGCGCCCTGTGTAGCTTGCGGGGTCGGGTACAAGGTCGCCGACGGCTTTTTGCACTTCCCGCCGAACGTCCCGCATTTCTGCGGCAAAGCCTACGCCAATCCCTTTTGCCATGTTTTCGCCAATTTCGGCAAATACCCTTGACGGCGAAGAAATACGAAGCCGTGCTTGCGCGTCCCTTACAAGGCGGTCAATTTCGGCGTTTACTTGTTGACGCATGGACGACGAACCATTAACAAACCCTGTACCAATGCCCGCCGCCATGTTCTGTCCTGCCTGTGTAAATTGCTGTACTGCGTTTTGGGCGGTTCTCACTACTTCGTCAATAACCGTTGTAACGGCTCTTGTGGCTTCTTGCGCCGCGCCTGTGATACCTTGCGCCAACTGTTGCATAATTCCTTGTCCCGCCTGTTGAAATTGCGGGTGTGCGGCTGTTATAGCGTCAGTAATGGCTCTTACTATGTCGGCAACGACGTCCGATACTTCGGGTATTGCCGTTCTCATGCCTGCCGCTACTTGCCTGTTAATATCCTGTCCCGCTTGATTGATACTTGAATGTTGGGCGGTAAAGGCTGTAATAATGGCTTGTGTTATCTGTGGAACAACGGCGGTTACTTCGGGTATGGAAGCGGTAAGCCCCGCCGCAATTTGACGGTTTAGGTCTTGCCCTGCCGCGTGTATGGTCTGATGTTGTGCGGTAAACGCGGTAATGATGGCTTGCGTTATCTGCGGCACAATCGCCGTAACGTCGGGAATTGACGCGGTAAGCCCTGCGGCTACTTGCCTATTAAGGTTTTGCCCCGCCTGTTTAATGCTCTGATGTTCGGCGGTAAATGCCGTAATGATGGCTTGCGTTATCTGCGGTACAATCGCTGTAACGTCGGGAATTGACGCGGTAAGCCCTGCGGCTACTTGCCTGTTAAGGTCTTGCCCCGCCTGTTTAATGCTCTGATGTTCGGCGGTAAATGCCGTAATAACCGCTTGTGTGATTTGCGGAACGATTGCGGCTACTTCGGGTATGGAAGCGGTAAGCCCCGCCGCAATTTGACGGTTTAGGTCTTGCCCCGCTTGCTTTATGCCTTGATGTTCGGCGGTAAACGCCGTAATAATGGCTTGTATTACTTGCGGTATAACCGCCGTAACTTCTGCGGTCGCCGACGTTATTCCTTCGGCTATTTGCCGCATAAGGTCTTGCCCCGCTTGCTTTAATTGCGGGTGTTCGGCGTTCAAATTACTAATTATTTTTTCAACAACTGCCCGCGTCGCTTCGGTAAGCTCTGAAAGGTTCGCAATAAGCCCGCTTGCAACTGCCTGCACTGCTTCGGCGGCGGTCTTTTCGCCCGCTTGCCCCATTGCGTCGGCCATAGCCTTTTCAACGTCTTTTGCTTCACGGTCGAAGCCCACACCCAACCCTTCGGCTAAATTTTCGCCTATTTCCGCAAATACCGTTGACGGCGAATTGATGCCAAAAAAGCCGCGTATGCCGCCAAGTATGCGCCCGCCAACGTCTGTTATTGCGTCGACAACCGCTTGCGCCGCTCCTAAAATGCCGTCTTTCAAGCCCATAAGCAAATTCATACCCGCTTCGCTCATGTTTGGGAAAAAGTCTACAATGGCGTCGATAATGGAAGTCAAAAGATTTGAAACGGCTTGTATATATCCGTTTAATATCTCTGGCAATGCCTCTATTGCCGACAAAAACAATTCCTTTCCCGCTTCTTTGATGTTGTCCCAATTCTCTTTGAAGCCGTTGACAATGCCTTTTATTATCTCTGGTATTGCCGCCACAATTTGCACAATGATAATCGGCAAATTTTCAATAATGGCGACAAATAGTTTTACTCCCGCTTCAATTATTGCGGGTATGTTTTCCAATAGCGTCATGATAATACTATTGATAATTTCGGGTAACGCTTCAACGATTGCGGCTATTATTTCTGGCAAAGCGTCCACAAGCGCAACAAGCAAGTCAATTCCCGCTTGTATTATCAATGGTATGCTTTCAAGTATTGCGGTTATAATGCTGTCAATTAGCTGTGGTATGGCTTCAATGATTATCGGTATTGCGTCAATAAGCCCTTCCACAAGCCCCATAACTAACTGCAACGCCGCGTCAATAAGCAATGGTATGTTTTCGACAAGCGTTTGAACAATTTGCACTATAACGTCAATAATCGTCGGAATAAGGGTCGGCAATGCCGAAGTTATGCCGTCGGCAAGGGCTGTTATTATCTGAATTGCACCGTCAAGTAGCGCGGGCAGTGCTGTTATTATCCCTTCCACAAGTGCCATTACGATTGCTAACGCCGCGTCTATAAGCTGTGGAATATTGCCTACAATGCCGTCAACAAGCGCAACAATAATTTCGGGTGCAATTTCCGCGATAGTGGTTGCCACGGTATGAAAAAGCTCTAAAACCTTTGGTATTGCGTCGCTTATGCCGCGCACCACTTCTTCAACGCCCGCCGTAATTTGTTCTGCCGCGTCGTCACTCCCTGCAATAAGCCCTATTAAGCCGTCGGTAATCATAGTAAAGCCTGGCAATAATTCCGCGCCGATTGCATTTTTCACGCCGTCAAAAGTGCGTGAAAGTGTGTCCATGCTGTTTGAAAAGTCGGCGGCGGCGTTTATTGCGTCGTCGCTCATTACCATGCCTAACTCATGGGCGCGTTGCCGTAATTCGTCGGTCGCTTCGGCTGAGCTATTCAAAAGCCCCGCAAGTTTTGTACCGCCATTTTGCCCGAATATTTGCAATGCAAGGGCTGTTTTGTCTGCCCCTTCTTCCATGTCTTGAAATGCCGATACTACGGCGTTCATTGCGTCTTCGGGGCTTTTTTGCCTTACTTCGTCGAAGTCTAAGCCAAGCCGCGTTATTGCCTTGCCAACCTTGCCGCCGTCTTCTTCCATCGAACCCATAGCGGCGACAACGCGGCGCATACCATAATTCAAATTGCCAAGTGTCGCGCCGTTTTGAGATAAAACATAATCCCATTCTTGAACCGCTTGCCGCGATATTCCCATTCTTTGCGAATAGTCATTTATGGCGTTCCCTGCGGCGGCTGTTTCTTGCGCCATGCCGTAAAGATACGCGCCCGCCGCAACCGCCGCCGCTCCAACCGCCGCCATTGCGTACCCAATAGCCTTTCCAACGTCGGCGACGACGCTTCCTACGTCGCCCCAAGTAACCTTATGCGACTTCAATTTGTCGTCAACGTCGCCTATTGCATTTTTGGTTTCTTGCATAGCTGTTTTGTTGTCAAGCAATGTCTTTTCCATTGCTACAAAAGCGTCCGAAGTTGGACTTATACCCTCATTTCGCATATCTGCAAGTGCTTTTTCGGCGGCTTCGACGGCTTTTTCTTGTTCGACAAGTTGGTTTTTGAATATTTCTTTTGTTTTTGTTAATTTTCCTACTTCGTCGCCGCTTAGGGCATATTCGGCGGTAAGGAGTTTTAACTCCGAACCTAATAAGTCCATATTTTGCGTGATTTCCTTTGACGCTTCGGCATATGCCCGTTTCGCTTGTTCCGAAGCCGACATTTTTTCATCTATGCCGCCAATTTCTTTTTGTACGCCCTTCATTGCGCTTTCGTTTTCGCGCAATACCCGCTCCATGTCTTGATAAGCCTTTTCTGACGGCTCAATTCCCATTCCTCGCATTTTTTCAAGGGAAGCCGTTGCCGCATCAATGGCTTTTTGATGTTCGGCGGTCTGTTGTTCAAGCAAACCTTTTCGCTTTGTCAAGCCCTCGACGCTTTCATCATTACGCCCAAATTCATATGTTACGGCTTTCATTTCCGAAGCAAGGTTTTTCATACTGTCGTTTATCTCTTTTGCGGCGGCAACGTATTCTTTGTTGCCCTCGAACTCTAACCGCGTACCAATACGCCCAATACGTGCCATTTATAAACCCCCTAACGCAATGTCAATTTTGTCCATATCCCCAACAACGGCGGGGCTGTCCTGTATAAAGCCCTTTCCTTGTGGGCAATAAATTTTGTGAATACGAAAAAGGGTTAAGAGTTTGTAAGGTGTCATTTTCCATACTCGCCGTTCTTCTAAGCCAAGAACAACAACCCCGATATAAAGAAAGCGGGCGAAGTCTATTCCACTTCGCCCGCCGTCGCGTTTCCCTCGTCTTCGTTATCATCTTCGCCGCCGTCATTTTCGGGCGGTTCTGTATTTCCCTTGTGCGCCACGGTAAACGCCGCAAATACATCTTCTACAACCCGCTTGAAATTGCCTATATGAACAAGTAAGCCAACTTGTCGTTCTGTGAGTGTTTCCGCGCCGTCTTCCGTGCCTGTTTCAATAAATGCTTTTGTTCTTGCGCCCTCGTTTAACAACTTTGTCAAAAGCCGTTTAATAAACTTCATGCGCCCCTTGCCGTTTACATGTTCCGCAAGTTTGCTTATGTCGCCGATTTCGTCTTCTAATTCGTCCAACATATCAAGGGAAAATAATAAATGACGCTCTTTGTCAAGCATTATCGGGTACAACCCGCCGTCTTTAATTGCGCTCATAATAAAGCGGGGCAACCGCTCATATAAGAACGGTTGCCCCTGCCCCCTTTCGGATTATATTTTTTTATGCGGTTTTCCGCGCCTTACTGAATGTTTGCGATAAGAAACAATCTATCTTGAAACGATACGGATTGTTGCATACCGTCTTTTTGGATATACAGGGTCATGCCGTTTTCATCATACTTGTACGGCAACATGCCTATTTGGTCGTCGGCGGGAATGTTAAGCGCAACTTTTTCAACAACGCCAACAAACCGCGCAAACAACGGTTCGTCGGTCAATGTCAAAATGTTGTGATAACCCGCTGTAATGGTGCTGTCGGTGCTAATATTGCCCCATACGGATATATCAGACACAAGGGGCGACAATTCAACGACAATCCATGACAATGTACCCGACAAACCCGCAATACCCAACGAAGCAAGGTCAACAACGCCTACTTCGTGCGCGTTTCGCCCTTCTATGTCGCTCAAAAACGCAACTTCTTCTTTTTCGGCTTGCCCCGCTAATTCCACGGTCGGGCGGTCTGTGCTGTTAAAATTGGCGTGTGTCGCTGTGCTTCCAAATTCCGCTTGTTCGGCGGTTACATTGCCGTCGCCGTCGGTGTAGGTTCGCAAGCTCAACAATGCCTTTTGTTGCTCTGCCGCGTTTGTGCCAAAGATTTGTTTATTGCTTGCAAGTGCTATATCGCTGTCAATTACTTGCGTTTCGGACGATTGCGGCTTTACAACTGCGTTTTCGGCGGCGTATGGTGCGCCGTCGGCGTTTGCAAGATTTACAGGCGTGTTTGTGTCCTGTC
>Ga0123352_10009974_pt1 | contig 14899 bp, 17 predicted proteins | sample TergutLab28metaG_FD_89700 | JGI IMG/M metagenome (GOLD analysis project Ga0123352, IMG submission 89700) | Labiotermes labralis P1 segment gut microbial communities from Petit-Saut dam, French Guiana - Lab288 P1 | ecosystem: Host-associated > Arthropoda: Insects > Digestive system > Gut ... | reverse complement strand
TGTACAAGTCCTGATGCAAGGGCTGCTTTTTCAGCAACATCGAACATATCATCAGTCGTTGCAGGTTTGTCAGTCAATAGCGGGATAACTCCCCAGTTGATTGTCAATCCACGTTCTACTTTTTCGTCAAATGTTACTGCCAAGATGTCCGCATTTGGACGATATTTAGAGATAAGACGTGCTGTATTTCCTGACTCAGTCAAAGCAACGATAAGTTTGATGTCCATAGAATCAACTGCATTTTGTACAGATGAAGCTACAACTTCAGTTACAGAGCTCTTTTCAAAACGTTCTGGGTGAAGACGACCGTATTGTTTCAATAAGCTTTGAGCATTTTTGTTGACTGTTGCCATTGTATGTACAGATTCACGTGGGTATTTCCCGTTAGCAGATTCTCCTGAAAGCATAGTTGCATCAGTTCCATCGATAACAGCATTGAAAACGTCAGAGATTTCTGAACGAGTCGCACGTGGGTTATAAGTCATAGACTCAAGCATATTAGTTGCTGTAACAACTACCTTACCTGCTTGGTTGACTTTAGAGATGATTAATTTTTGGTAAACAGGTACCATTTCAAAAGGTACTTCAATCCCCATATCTCCACGGGCAATCATGATTCCATCAGCAACTTCAATGATTTCATCAAGGTTTTCAATCCCTTGTTGATTTTCAATTTTAGCCAAAAGTTGAACGTGTGTATTCCCTGTTTCTTCAAGGATAGAACGCACTTCATTCACATCTTTAGCTGTACGTACGAATGAGATAGCGATAAAGTTAAGCCCTTGTTCAAGACCGAAACGAATGTCCCCGTTGTCTTTTTCAGCAAGTGCAGGGAAAGGAATTTTAGTTCCCGGGATATTTACCCCTTTTTGTTTTCCGATAACACCGTCATTTTGAACTTCAACTTCAAATTCACGTTTAGAAGCATCTTTACCTGTTACAGTAAGACCAAGTTTCCCGTCATCGATAAGGATAGTTTTCCCTACTTCTACATCATCAAAGATGTCCAAAGCTCCTGCTACGTTCAAGGCTACAACTTCTTGAGTAGATTTAGAACCTTGTTTAGTTGCCACACGGAGTGTATCTCCAGTTTTGTATTCAAAGAGATCTTCTCCACCTTCAAATACTTCTGTACGGATTTCAGGCCCTTTAGTATCAAGCAAGAATCCTACTTTACGTCCAGCAATTTCTTCTGCTTTGCGTACAGTCGCCATACGTTCCCCTTGCTCAGCATGGTCCCCATGTGAGAAGTTAAAGCGGAAGACATTTGCTCCTTCTTCAATAAGAGTGGCAATCGTTTTTGCTGAAGTTTCAACATCAAGTGATTCTCCCCAGTATCCAGATTCTCCAAATACTTTTCCACCACGGACTTCGACAGCTGGTCCCAAAGTTGAGACGATTTTTACACGTTTGTTCATTAGAATTTCTCCTTTATTTTTTCATTAAACTCAATTAATTATCGAGGTTAAGATTGTTCAAATCATTGTTCAAGCGATAAAGTTCCAATCCTGCTTTATGAGGATTATTTATCACAATTTTACCTTCACTCAAGCTAAAGAGTGAGTTAGAACCTAACTCTCCAAGAATTGGGTTTTCAATCAATTTTTCATTATGGACACCGACAGCAACGCCACCTGTACCATCACGAAGCAATTCAACAGCACGAGCTCCCATACGAGAAGCAAGTACACGGTCACGCACAGTTGGTGACCCTCCACGTTGAATATGTCCAAGCACAGATATACGCAAATCAGAGTCATCCCCAGCTTCTTTAAGCTTCTTGGCAAATTCTTCAGCCGACATGACACCTTCAGCTACTATGATAATGTGGTGATTTTTCCCACGACGGTAACCTTTTTTGATGTTGTTGACTACATTTTCAAACTTGAATTCTTTCTCAGGAATACAGATGTCATCTGCTCCTGAGGCGATACCAGACCAGAGAGCAATGTCTCCTGCATTACGTCCCATAACCTCTACAACGAATGTACGATGATGAGAAGCTGAGGTATCACGGATTTTATCCACCGCATCGACAACAGTCTGAATAGCCGTGTCAAATCCGATAGTATAATCTGTTCCTGCGATATCATTGTCAATCGTTCCCGGCAATCCAACCGCTGGGAAGCCATGTTCAGTCAGACGCATAGCTCCATGATAAGAGCCATCTCCACCGATAACCACAACTCCTTCAATACCATGTTTCTTAAGTTGCTCTATTCCTTTAAGTTGTCCTTCAAGTTGGGCAAATTCTGGATAACGAGCAGAGTAGAGGAAAGTCCCCCCACGTCCAATCTTATCTCCCACACTTGATGAATCAAGTGGGAATATATCTCCTGCTACCATTCCTGCATAACCGTGATTGATTCCAAAGACTTCCATGCCTTCAGAAATTGCCTTACGCACGACTGCACGAATAGCTGCATTCATTCCCGGTGCATCTCCACCAGAGGTTAATACTGCAATACGCTTCATTAACGCTATATCCTCCTTATTTTTGAGCTTGCTTACAGGGCGAAATTCCCCTTTATCGCTCTCTTTATTCCTTGTATATTATATCACTAATTAGACAAAAATACTCTATTAAACATTAGACAAATATCTTTCATATGGTTTACTTGAACTTCCTATATGTTATAATTAATGCTTAATATTTGAAAGGAATTTTATCACATGGTATTTAATATTTTAGGAACAATTTTGGGAATGTTAACCTTCGCAATCGCAGGAACATTACTCTATAACCCTATGCACAAATGGGGACAACTCTGGTCTGAATGGTCAGGTATGGGCGAAAAAATGAAAGACAATAAAATGTCTTCTGCTGATATGATTTTCACCTTTGGGGGAACATTCATCGCAGGAGCTCTACTCTCTACCGGTATGAATGAAGTCACTCATCTGAGTGTACTCGCAACTAGCAAGGCATGGATGAGTTCTTCTCTCTTCACAGCATTTGTCGTATGGCTTGCCTTCTTTGGGGTGGCTACATTCGTCAACACCGTCTATAACGGATCAAGCAAAAAACTAGTCGGACTACATCTGATTAACAGTCTGATTGAACTTCTCCTTGTGGGATTAGTCCTTGGATTATTTCCAATAAAATAAAAACAGCTAGGCTGTTTTTTTATTTTGTAATTACTTGTGCATAATATTTATATATCATAAAAGGGATTGGTATTGGCCTTGCTTTCAATGATTTCAACATTTGTATCAAATGATTTTAATTTTTCAGCTACCTTTGGGACAAAGAGATGTTCCAGATAATGCCCCGGATCTAGCCCGATAAGTGATGTGGAAAGCATATCGTGTCCTGTATGATAATAGACATCGGCAGTGATGTAGAGATCAGCACCCTTAGAAAGAGCATCCGTCCAGAATTTCCCGCCCGATCCTCCACATATAGCCACTTGTGAAATTTTTTGATTAAGAGAATGATCGTAGGTGATTAGACGCAATCGTTCCATATCAAATACTGACTTGAATTTTTCAGTGAAATCTTTCAAAGTCTGCTTCTTTACATTCCCAATCCGTCCAATTCCATATCCTTCCTTGGTTTCTACAAGATAGCTAGTTTCTGTAATGCCTAGCAGGTCACAAAACCAATCATTCAGACCATCAGATACAATATCAATGTTGGTATGACTGATATATACAGCAATATCAGCACGAACTAAATCCAAGACCAGTTTTTCCTGATTGTCTTCATCTGTTAGATTTGCCAGTGGACGGAAAATAATAGGGTGTTTGGCAACTATCATATCCACACCTTGCTCAATCGCCTCTGACACAGTCTGTTCACGAATATCAAGAGTAACTAGGACTTTCTTAACTTCTTTATCTAAGCTCCCAACCTGTAAACCTACGGGATCACCTTCCATAGCCAAATCTTTGGGACAATAGGCTTCATATAAAGCAGTAAATTCTCTAATTTTCATTCAAAATCTCCTTAATCAATGCAATCTGATGTTTAATTTTGTTCATTTTTTCTCTTTCATCTTCTTTACTATTCATAAGCTGTGAAAGGATATTTTCATTGACTTCTCGTTTGTTTTTCCATTTGGATTGGAAAATAGAACTGTTCTCTGTCATTAGATATTGTCCAAATCTCAGCTCTTTTTCTGAAAGATTCATTTGCCCTTGTTGGACAAGGAGAATCTCATAAAATTTCCAAGCTTCTGACAGAATTTTTTCTTGTACAATCTTGAACTCATTATCTTGTAACCATTGACGTACTGTATCTTCATGATTATTGGGCTGAAGAATGAGCGTACTAACAGAAGACAACTTTTCTTTTCCAGCTTCTAGTATCTCGGCAATCAACTGCCCCCCCATGCCTGCGATGACGATGCTTTCAACCTGATCGGAAGGTTCAAATGCTGAGAGACCGTCTGCCAATCTTACATGGATATTTTTGGTGAATTCTTGTTCCTTTACAAAATCACGAGCAGTCTCATAAGGTCCTATCGCTACTTCTCCTGCGATGGCTGAAGTGATTTTATCTTTTTGAAGAAGATAAACAGGTAGATGAGCATGATCAGAGCCCACATCAAGTAGTTTTTTATTTTCTGGTACTAGATCGGCAATCATCTGCAACCTTTTGGAAAGCTTAACTTGGGTCATTGATTTTACCTTTCCCAAACTTACAATATTGTAAAACTGGACAAATCTCACATTTGGGTGCTCGTGCTAGACAATGGTAACGCCCAAAAAAAATCAAGCGATGATGGTCAGCAATCCATTCATTCTCAGGAAGCACCTTCATTAGTTTCTCTTCTACTTCTGTTACTGTTGCCTTTTGAAGCACTAAATCCAAACGTTTTGACACACGTTCCACGTGTGTATCTACTGCAATTCCGGGGACACCAAAAGCCTCTCCTAATACCACATTGGCCGTCTTCCGCCCTACTCCTGCTAAAGTTTGCAATGTCTTTTTATCTTGAGGTATTTCTCCATCAAAAACCTTAACAATCATTTGAGCGGTCTTGACAATATTTTTTGCCTTGGTCCGATAAAGACCGATAGTCTTGATATACGTTTCTACCTCTTCGACTTTTGCAACAGCTAGAGATTGTGCATCTGGATATTGTGCAAATAAGGCAGGAGTTGCTTTATTGACCCCTTTATCCGTGGTTTGTGCGGATAATATCACAGCAATGAGAAGCTGAAAAGGGGTCTCCCAGTTGAGTTCCCCCTTTGCCTCAGGAAACATCTCTGCAATGATTTCCATGACTTGTAAAAAGTTCTTTTTGCTTATCATATGGCCTCTTTACTTATTATTCCACGGCCCATCCATAGGAACATGAAATGATTCTCTAGGTTGACTCTTCACTGAACTTTGGCGTTCTAGCGATTTGTTTTCTACAGCCTGTATACTTGTAATTCCCTCATTTTTCCAATTTCTCAAAATGGCCTTGATGTAATTAAAGGATATTTTGCGATTAAGCACAGATTCTTTAAGAGCAAGCCTAATGAGATTAATATCATATTTATCCTCAAAAAGCATGGCACGCAACTCTTCTGATTGCATTGGAGTAATCATCCCCATCTCTGCTTCAAAGGTTTCAATTAGTTCTTTGAGTTGACTATCATTGTCCATAGATGACTGTTCAGATGAATTACTAGGAGTTCCAGACATCAGATCATCTAACCTTCTAAAAGCTGGACCTACGTCAAAAAACGTCTCTGTTGTTCCTTCTATTTCGAGCAAAACAACTTTCATGGCACCAAATTTCTGTAAATTTTCTAAGCTCTTATTGATTGCCTGTACATCTTTTCCAATTTTTCCAGCTATTTGACTTGGTACAGCATCTTTATCCTCAAAGAAATAAAGCCAAATCAAAAAATCATCTGCCGATGGGAAAATCTTAGAAAAATGGGTAAATATTGCCTTGGGCAGAACTATTTGTCCTGCCATATAATCGTCATAATACATAAAACTATTATAACAAAAATAAAAGAGATTGATTATCTCTTTATTTTGTCTATATCATTTTTATTCTTAGTTTTTTTGCTAGAGCGACTCCTCTATCTCCCATCAATTTCTCCAAGAGGCCAGTCTGTACGGCTAACCAGAGATAAGTGAAGAATCCGACACCTCCTGCGACAAATACTTCAAGGACTGCTCGAATACGAGAAGTCCCCAATGGAGAAAGAATGAGAGCAAGCAGAGCATAGACGAGAAGTGTGAAGACTGCCATAATAATCGTTAGAATTGCTATTCCGATGATTCCTCGCATGGTACCTTTAACACGGAAATTTGTAATTTCATGTATTTTTCTAATCATTATCCAAGTTCCGTACCCAAAAGCGATAGTTGTAGCAATCAGAGGCCCATAAGAATGGAAAATCATAACCATAGGAATTTGTAGGACCAGTTTAATAACCAGTGTACTTATAAAGTATTTCATCGCCATTCGTGAATGTTTAAGAGCTTGCAAGATGGGGGCAATCATAGTATAGAGGGCAAGCAAGATGGCTTGAATCAATGTAAACACAAACAAGCTCAACTGTAAGCCATTTGGTGCAGTATAAAAGAGTGTATAAATCGGCTTAGCTAGGATAATCATTCCCATGACAGCAGGAAGCATGAAAGCTACAAAGAGTTGAAAGTCATAAGACACCAAATGGGCTGTTTCTCGGTAGTTTTTCTTGACAAAATTTGAAGTGATAAGTGGTAGAGCGACCGCTCCAAGAGTCATCGCTTCCCCAATAAGAATCATGGTGAGCTTGTCCGTATTTGCAGAGAAATAGGAGAAAAACACCATCAATTCTGTATTACTGTAGTTTGTCACCCAGTGCATGACTGTAGAAAAGCTGATTTGATCAATAATTTTGAAAATTTGAATGGCTGAACCAATGATAATAAAAGGAATAGCTTGATATATGGTTTGACTAAGAAGTTTTCCTGTACGAATTTTTGTTTTTGTTGGACCTGGATTGATGATTTTTCCAAGCATTTTGTTCTTAATCAGATACCACATCAAGATTAGACAAGAACCTAGCATTCCGATAAAGGCTGCTGTAGTAGATTGAACCACTGCCTCAGCCCAATTCCCACCAAGGAACCCAAGCTTCATAATCATATAGGTCATGACAAGCATCCAAATGACACGAATGACTTGCTCATAAATTTGACTAAGAGCAATCGGCTTTACATCATTTAACCCTTGGAAATAACCACGAATGACTGACATGGCAGGGAATATCAATATAGAAAGAGAGAGAGAACGCATAACAGGAATAAGCTCTGTACCTCCACCAGACATAGTGGCAAGTGTTGGAGAGAGAAAATACATGACTCCTGCTGATATAACTCCTAAAACAATCATGAACAGCGTCATTTGACGCACAAGTTTATAGGATAAATTCTCATCTCCTAAGGCTTTATAATGAGCTACTTCACGGGCGATAGCAACAGGAATCCCTGCTGTAGAAATAAGTAAAAACAAGGCATAGATATTATACCCCATGGAGAATAGAGCATTGGCTTGGTTGTTGTGTTCTCCCATGAGTGCATACCAAGGGATAATATAGACCGCACCCAAAAGACGAGAAAGAATATCAGCAAGTGTGAACCACATGGTTCCACGCATCATGGTTTCTTGCTGTTTATCTCTGCTTTCTCTATATGTTTGTGCAGATTCTACTGCATTTTGCCCTGTTTGTTCCATTCCTCTATTTTACCTTAATTTATCTCGTTTGCCAATTTTATTTGTTATAATAAACTTATGATTACTTTAACACAAGTTTTAGAAATTCTCAAAACAGATGAAAATTTCAGAGAAATTATTGCTGATGGGCAATATTTTTATAGTTGGGATTCTGATGTCACCTTCTCAGAGCTTTCTTATGACAGTCGCAAAGTTACTGAACAGACTTTATTTTTTGCCAAAGGTCTTTCATTTAAGAAGGAATATTTAGAAAATTTTGCTAGCTCTTTTTATATCTCAGAAATAGATTATGAGGTTAACATCCCTGCTCTCATCGTTTCTGATGTCAAGAAAGCCATGTCACTCATCGCACAAGCGTTCTACGGTAACCCTCAGAAAAAATTAAAAACATTAGCTCTCACTGGTACAAAAGGAAAAACAACTTCTGCTTATTTTGCAAAATCAATTCTTGATCAGATGAATGGGGGAAGGACGGCTTTACTATCTACAGCTGAGACGACACTTGATGGAACAACTTTCTTCAAGTCTGAATTAACAACTCCTGAAAGTCTTGATTTACTTGAGATGATGGAGCAGGCTCTCAAAAACGGAATGACGCATCTAGTTATGGAAGTCTCTAGTCAAGCCTATAAGATGGAACGTGTCTATGGTGTCACCTTTGACGTAGGAGTTTTCCTTAACTTCTCTCCTGATCATATCGGTCCTTTGGAACATCCAACTATGGAAGATTATTTCTACTGCAAGCGTCAGCTCATGCACAATAGTAAATTTGTTGTTATAAATAGTGAGATGGAGCATTTCAATTTATTAAAAGAGGAATCAAAGAATATCCCTCACGCTTACTACGGTAACCATTCTGAAAATAAAATTGTTAATTCGCATGCACTGAATTTCTCAACAGTCGGAACAATCACGGAAGATTTCTCCATCCAATTATTAGGAAAATTCAATCAGGAAAATGCACTTGCCACTGCTCTTGCCACTCAACAATTAGGTGCAAGTATTGAACATATAAAAGCAGGACTAGCACAAGCAACCGTTCCCGGCCGTATGGAAACCTTCTCCACATCTACTGGAACAAAAATTTATATCGATTACGCTCATAATGGAGTCAGCCTTGAAAATCTAGTTTCTGTCGTTGAACCTCATCACAAAGGAAAAGTCATTCTTATTCTTGGAGCCACGGGTAATAAGGGAGAAAGTCGTCGTAAAGATTTTGGAAATGTCATCCAAGCACATCCTCGTTTAGAAGTTATCCTGACACAGGACGATTCCAATCGTGAAAATCCGATTACAATTGCACAGGAAATTGCATCGTATATCACTCGTCCTGTTGACATCGAAGCAGATAGAGAGAAAGCCATTGAAAAAGCTATTGCACTCGCTGCTTCTCCTAATGATGCGATCATCATCGCAGGAAAAGGAGCAGACAAATTCCAACTGATTAACGGAGAACGTGTTCCATATATGGGAGATGCTGAATTAGCACAGAAATATATGAAATAAAAAGAGACTGTATCAGTCTCTTTCTTTATATTCCACTTCTACAAATTGTTTCTGTCCTTTTTCTACAGCAATTTGATTATTAAACTGTTCTCTCAGCTGATTGGCAAATTCAGCAATTTTATCTGTATCTACGTACAATTCAGCTTTTACTTTATCTGAAAATTGGCTGTCTGCCAGTACCGAATCTTGATTAGTTAGCCACCTGTTCAGACTATCGAATAAACCATAGTCCAAAGTCAATATGAGTTGACTTTGCTCCACAAGTTCAACTAATCCTACTTCTTCAATGGCATGATTGACTGCACCCGCATAGGCACGGATAAGCCCTCCTGCTCCAAGTTTGACTCCTCCGAAATATCGAGTAACGACCGCACAAATATTGACCACTCGTTTTTTCTTTAATATCTCTAACATGGGAACACCTGCTGTGCCAGAGGGCTCTCCATCATCTGACATACGTTGAATCTGAGCTTTATCCCCCAAAACATAGGCTGAGCAGTTATGATTAGCCTTATGATGCTCTTTCTTGATAGAAGTAATAAATGCTCTAGCCTCTTCTTCATTTTCTACACGTTTGAGATGGCAAATGAAACGAGATTTCTTGATTTCCTCTTCAAAAATAATATTTTTTTTGATAATAATGGTCATATTTTAATTTTATCAAATTTTTTACGTACTAAAGAGTATGAAAGAAAATTTATATGGTAGATTACTCACTAAAAATGAAATCAGCGAAATTGATAGAGAGGTCAAAAGGCTTGAATCCATGACTGAACTTTCTCATACTAAGATCCAATGTAATCGCTGTGGGACAATTCACATTAAAGTTCAGGTTTCATTACCTATAGGCGTTTATTATTGCCCTTCTTGCATCACGATGCAACGTGTGCGTTCTGATCAGCCTCTTTATCATCTTCCCCAGAAAAGTTTCTCTGCTCTGTCTGCAATACAATGGCAAGGGCAATTAACTCCCTATCAAGAACAGATTTCAAAGGAACTCTTAAAGGCTGTTGAACAGCGGGAACAAATTCTTGTCCATGCAGTAACTGGTGCAGGAAAGACTGAGATGATTTATCAATCCATTGATAAAGCCTTGTCCTCTGGTGGTGCTGTCGGAATAGCCAGTCCACGCATAGATGTCTGTATTGAGCTTCATGGTAGATTATCCCGAGACTTTGATTGTTCAATTCCCCTTCTCCATGGTGAAGGAGAAGCTTTTTTCCGCTCTCCCTTAGTGATATGTACAACTCATCAGCTTCTGCGATTCAAAGAATATTTTGACTTACTCATCATTGATGAAGTTGATGCCTTTCCTTTTGTAGACAATACTATGCTTTATCATGGCGTGGAACAAGCAAGAAAGATGGACAGTACACTCATCTACCTGACCGCTACCTCTACAAGGGAACTGAATAATAAAGTAAAGAAAGGTCAACTTAGAAAAGTGCATCTCCCCCGACGCTTTCATGGCAACCCTTTGGTTGTTCCACAGACTCTATGGCATACCAAATTCAAAGAAGAAATCAAAAAACAGAGAAAATCCAGTTTTCCTTTACTCATCTTTGCCCCTGAGATTGAATTTGGTAAAGCATTTACCGAAAAATTAAAAAAGGAGTTCCCTCATGAAAAAATCGATTTTGTTGCCTCCACTACCGAAAATCGACTAGATATTGTCCAGCAATTTCGCCAAAAGAAGCTCACCATACTCGTTTCTACCACTATCCTAGAACGTGGTGTGACTTTTCCAATGGTTGATGTGTTTGTCATTGATGCTCATCATCACAACTTCACCTCATCTGCTCTCATACAGATTGCAGGACGTGCGGGGCGAAGTCCTGAACGTCCCACAGGTTTGGTCCATTTCTTTCATCAAGGCAAGAATACCGCTATCTTAACTGCCATTTCTGAAATTAAGAAAATGAATAAATTAGGAGGTCTTCAATGAATTGTTTATTGTGCCATCGAACTATCAATCAAAAGTTAAAATTCCATGATTTATTTCTTCTAAACTCCAATCAAGAGACCGTCTGCAACTCCTGTATGGATCAATTCGAGAAAATAGGAGATGCACATTGTTCCAGATGTCATCGTCCAACCTCTGAAAAAATATGTGCTGATTGTCTGAGGTGGGAGAAGATGGATTATATCGTTAATCATCACGCTCTATTTGCATATAATGAGGTCATGCAGGATTTTTTCAAATCTTACAAATTTTTGGGAGATTATCGATTAAAATCTGTCTTTTCATCTTGCTTGAAAATCTTGGATAAATCTTATACTCTTGTTCCCATTCCCTTATCAAATGAACGTTTAGAAGAGCGGGGATTTAATCAAACTTCCGCTTTATTAGATGACATCAATTTGACCTATAAAGATTTATTGGAAAAAACAGATACAATCAAACAAAGTTCTCTTACCCGTGCGGAACGATTGGCAAGTAAAAACACATTCTCCATCAAGGAAAATGTGTCTTTGCCTCATAAAATTATCTTAATAGATGACATCTATACCACAGGTACAACGCTTTATCATGCCGTTCAATTACTCAAATCTCATGGAGTAGAAGATATTAAAACCTTTTCGTTGTGTCGCTAATCAAAAGAACATGACCCATATTTTGGGTATGAAAATAATCATTCCTACAATCACAGGGAAACCTGAGATGATAAGCACAGCTCCTGCCGCCATGTCCTTTGCACGCTTGGCACGCATATGGAAATTATAATCTGCTGCCAAATCAACTACATTTTCAATGGCAGAATTCATAAGCTCTGCAGAAAAAACTAAAAAGATAGACAAGAGAAGAAAGAGCCATTCTATCTCATTGATTCTGAAAAACAACCCAAAAGCAAGAGCGATAATTGCAGAAAGAGCGTGCTTTCTCATGTTACGTTCTTTTTTGAAAGCAGTCCAAATCCCACTAAGAGCAAATTCTAAACTCGAAATCACATTGGTGTTTTTCCAACGCTTACTGTCCTTTTTCTCAGGATTACTTTGATTTTTGAAATCTTTTTTATCAAAGAGTTTTATATCTTTATCGTGTGAGTCCATAGGTTTCTAAAATTTCCTTTTGTAAGTCAAACATTTCTTTTTCTTCTTCTGGGGTATAATGATCGTATCCGTTAATATGTAAGAATCCGTGCACAGCTAACCAACCGTATTCACGTTCTAGGCTATGTCCGTATTCTTCGGCTTGTTCTTTTGCCTTATCAATGGAGATAAATAATTCTCCCATAAAGGGATCAGCCAGCTCATCAGCCAATTCATCAGGAATTTCCATATCCTCATCAAAGAAAAACTCTGTTTCATCAGGTTGATATTCCAAACTGATGACATCTGTAGGAGCATCCTTTTGACGATAGTGTAAATTTATTTCTTGCGAACGTAGATTATCCACAAAGGTCACTGACATTTCCTTATTATCAGAAAGTTTGAGTGCCTGTGCAGACTGCTTTAATAGCTCTTGTGTTTGCTTGATTATCTCTTTTGAAACTTGTCCAGTTTCATCCATGATTTGAATGTACATATCAATCTTCTTTCACATCTTCTTCAATAGATTTAGGTTCGTAGGCCTTGATGATTTGTGCAACGACAGGGTGTCTAACGACATCTTTAGCTGTGAAATAAACAAATTCTATACTTGCGACTTGGGACAATTTATCCTTAGCATCGACCAAACCAGATTTTGCATTTCTTGGTAAATCAATCTGTGAAATATCTCCATTGACAATCATCTTAGAATTAAATCCTAGACGAGTGAGGAACATTTTCATTTGCATGGTTGTTGTATTTTGGGCTTCATCTAGGATGACAAAAGCGTCATCTAGCGTACGCCCACGCATATAGGCAAGAGGAGCAATCTCGATAGTCCCACGTTCCATCATGCGTTCTGTCGCTGTTTTCCCAAGAATTTGAAAAAGAGCATCATAGACAGGTCGAAGATAGGGATCAACCTTTTCTTGTAGATCTCCCGGTAAAAAACCAAGATTTTCTCCTGCTTCAACGGCAGGTCGGGTCAAGATAATGCGTTTAACCTGACCGTTTCGTAGAGCCTGTACAGCCAAGACCACAGCAAGAAAGGTCTTTCCTGTTCCTGCAGGTCCAATACCAAATGTTACATCATGATACTTGACAGCATCGACATAAGCTTTCTGACCTAGATTTTTCAGAGAAATAGGCTTTCCACTCGCATCCTTGGTCAATTCAATTTCATAGAGAGCCACAAAATTTTCTATATCATCTTCTAATCCCATCTTGATGGCAATCATTATATCAGAGGTATGGATAGGTAAACCACGAGAGATAAGCACTAAAAGTGCTTGTGTGACCCGTCGTCCTTGCTCTATATTTTCTTGGTTTTCACCAGAAATTTGAACCGTTTCTCCACGATAGTTGATTTTCACATCAAGCTGACTTTCTATCAACTTGAGATATTTATCTTCTGCTCCAAATATAAGGACTGTATCCTCAGGATTTTCTAGTTGAAATTCTATAGAATTTTTTTGCAAATAATTTCTCCAAATGACTTCTTTTCTTTCTCTATTATAACAGATTTCATCCAATTTCTGATTCATCCTATTTTTACAAGAAAAAAGACCTTTCAAGAGGTCTGATTAATTATTTAGAAGCGACTGGATAAACAGATACGTGTTTTTTTCCACGTTTCATTTCAAATTTAACAGATCCTTCAATTTTTGCGAAGAGTGTGTCATCCCCACCACGTCCAACGTTAGCTCCCGGATGGATATGAGTCCCACGTTGACGGAAAAGGATTGACCCTCCAGTTACTACTTCACCATCTGATGCTTTTGCACCAAGGCGTTTAGATTGTGAGTCACGACCATTAGAAGTTGATCCTCCACCTTTTTTATGGGCGAAGAGTTGCAGATTTAATTCAAGCATATTATTGCCCTCCATTTTCAAATTTTAATGTAATGTATTGCCCATAATTTTTCTCAACTGCTTTCATCGCATTGCTGAAAGCTTTGAGTAATGTTTGAGCCATTTCTTGTTGTTTGTCAGGTGAATGAAAAGGAATTTCAACATAGAGATACCCATCTTCTGTTTTGGTAATAGGCTTCATTAAAGCCATTTCATAGATGTTATTCGCTGTTGTGATGGACAACACACTGACTGCTGAACAGACAATGTCATGTCCATATTCGCCAGATTCTGCGTGTCCTGATATTTCATAAGAAACTATCTTATTCTTTCTCGACCTGATGACCACTTCAATCATGATTATGCGTTGATTGATTTGATCACTACTTTTGTATAAGGTTGACGGTGACCTTGTTTACGGTGAGAGTGTTTTTTAGGTTTGTATTGGAAAGTAACAACTTTCTTTTGCTTACCATGTTTTTCGACTTCACCAGTTACTGTCGCACCTTCTACAAAGGGAGTTCCTACTTTCGTAGCTTTCCCTCCAACAAGTACAACTTCATCAAAAGTTACTGTTTGTCCAGCTTCTACATCAAGTTTTTCGATGTAAATTTCTTGGTCAACTTCAACTTTGACTTGTTTACCACCAGTTTTGATGATTGCGTAATCAGCCATTTGTGATTCCTCCTTTATAAATTTGTAAGACTCGCCTTGGCAGGTGGGTGGGTATTCACCACTTTCATACCTGACTTCGTGCGGTTGTACTTTATGGAATCCACAAAGACAACATTATTATTCTACTAAAAAAACTTCAAAAAAGCAAGAGATTAGTTCTCTGG
>Ga0123352_10009969_pt1 | contig 14903 bp, 4 predicted proteins | sample TergutLab28metaG_FD_89700 | JGI IMG/M metagenome (GOLD analysis project Ga0123352, IMG submission 89700) | Labiotermes labralis P1 segment gut microbial communities from Petit-Saut dam, French Guiana - Lab288 P1 | ecosystem: Host-associated > Arthropoda: Insects > Digestive system > Gut ... | reverse complement strand
TCGAAACATGTAGAGAGTGAATGACGACTACCCATGAAAATAAAGGATAGTCCACAAGTGACATCGTGTTGGTTATTTTTAAACAATTACAATGATGCACGGAACAATGAATGTAAAAAAAAGAAAGATATTTGTTAAGACTAACACTAGAACACCCTATTACACAAATCGCTCTATTTTCCGAACTGAACATTTCATTGAATATTCTAGCCAAAATGACTCCACTGAAACTAGGAAGTTTGTAGTTCGAATTCGAACCCGTGTCAGTGCTCGATACAATTCGAGCACTCACCACGCATATAGGTCGAATTACAGTCAGAAGAATGCGAGAATTACAGCGAAGTATATTTTCAATTATGCTCTGCCACAAAGATAATACTTTCAGTCCATAAATTTAAGGAAAAAATTTCAGCAAAATGTATATTTATACAGTGAGCAGACAAACGAATGCTCCACGTTTTGAAAGACTTCCAGTCAGTTGCAGAGTGCTATGATCAGCATGCAATCAGATATATCGAAATTCTCAGTTAATGACAAGCATCAGACTTCTTGGAGGGCGCTCAGAACTTAATTACACAACGATCTTTGTGAAATGTATTGACAAGTTTATTCAGAACGTTTAACGGAGTTAACATCAAAATTCTGCCTAGGACATCGCTCGCTGACAAGTCAGCGGAATATTTCTACACGCTTTGTACAAATTACAGAATCCGTACCGTCATCCAGTCGTAACACACCGCCTCATGTTCAGACTGTCGAAGGCGATCGTTTCGTTTTTTATCTTGATCCCCTTAATTGATTCTTCTTTCCATTTTACATTTACGCCTTACTGCTCTCTGTTCTCATATATTTCTCTCTATCTCGTATACTAATTATCGTTGACTCATCTCTTCCCCCTTCTTTCATCTCTCTTCATTACATTGGCACATACCAGTCAACGTCTCCAAAGGTTGCGTAATTACGACGGAAAATCCGAAGTATGTACGAGTATGTGTGCAATCGCAAGCAGCCTCCATGCCATTTGAACGTTCAGGCCATCTCTCAGACACAGACATATTACATCGTATCCGTGACAGCAGTATTTCCCCAAGGTTTTTGCCTACTCTAGGTGCAAACAAGTATTGCGAGCAACACAAATCACTTGGCTTTCATGAGCAAGGTAGTACCGGGTTCAACCAGCTACCAAAATAGGCATGTAGATTATTCATCCAAACATGTTTTTAACGTATACTTGTACCCACAACAAGGTTTGGGACTTGCGTCTTTATTGCTGTAATTTTAACAATAAAATTCACTTACGTTTAGAAGAATTGAAAGTTTAGCGCAATTTTCTTCTTGAGTTTTGAGTAAATAATTCCCTAATTTCATTCTTTGAAGTGCGTAACAACTAAACACTGGAAACAAAAAGAGAAGTACGGAGTAGATTTGACATCAGTAGAAAGAAAAGGAAAAGACACTACAGACAACATAAAAATATCATACTTAACGAAGAAAGGCAGCACAAAATCAGAATGCGATGCGGCTAGGGCAAAGTCCACAGGGTGTCTCGACAAAGAGGCGACCCACACTAAGTTTCCATAGAAAGATCTCCCTTGTACCGTACTATTTAATTTTTATAAAGTTATAATTTACACTTAAAGTTAATATGACGTAGCTGCAGGATGTTCAGGTAAGCTCAGGTCTATCTATTAAGTGGAAAAATTATATGGACACAATCATGAGTGAAAATGACACAAAAATTGCTAAAATCTGGTATGAGTGTTCTGGGTAGAAACGGGCAAGCTGTAATCATAATTTTCAAAAATCCCCTTGTGGGTTTCCCCTATTATTTGGAACAATAAGGAGAATACACGCCTACATGTTACGCCCACAGGTCGAACTGAAGTGTGTACAGTACATACACTGTGTAAAAGCCTCTCAGTTTCGACTGTTTTGACTCGTACGTTTCCATTCTGTGATTACTTGTTATTCAAAGCGATGCGCTGGTAGCACGACACGTGTATGTATAAGCAATAATTTATATTGTGTGTACTTCGTCTGTGTGCCCATGGCCGCTAAAGGTTCATCAACAGACTGTCGTCAAACAAAGGAACAAATCAGCGTCCTTTAAACTAACTGACCGACTGATCAACCTAACACCTAGCAATCAAACAAATCAATTTAATGACAATCTCTCAGCTGGCTAAGAGGTATTTCATGGAATATGAAGATTTATTCAGACACTGAGACAATTTAATCACGAAATTAATTGTAGCGGAAATAATAAGCAGATAATACATTTAAAAATTATCCTATGTGCTCAGAGGTCTTCCATAAACTTGAGGTGCCCTTCAAACTTTTGTGTTTTTTGCAGTAATGTAGAGAAAGTTTTATAGTTAAAACAAGGGCTTACATATCTGGAAACAATTTGCTGATTATACTCGTATTTTATTTTGAAGAAATATACTTGCAGGAAATTAAAAAAGTGATAAGCTGTAATACGTAGAGCCACTTGTTATTTAACCATTCACAACAAATTTCAGTTTAACCTCATATTCTTACCCACGTTTACTCTTTTTACAAATGCGAAAGAGAAATTCTACAATATAAGTCAATGAGATACAAGAGCAATACAGCAAAGGTAAATTGTTCTCTGTTTACGCCAAGTAGGCACAAAGAGAAATGGAGATATGGCACAACTCATTCTTAAATTATGCATTAGATGGGGATGAGTGGTCAGCTTCATTCTCGTGTCGCTTTATGTAGGGACAAAGAGACAGTGCCACCACTCGATATAAGGCTGGGCTGGCCCCAGAGTCTGTTTTGAGGCTTTGGAGAAGAAATAAATTCCTTGCTCCTGCTGGAAATCGAACTACGATCCTCAGATATGACGCCCTTAACATAGTCATTATACTGAATTAGCTACACCGACTCCGGCACCACATAATGACTAATAAAATGTGAATAATTAATGTCAACATTACCCAGAGGTCCTTTTTATGAGTAACGGTCCTTGAAGCGTCATTTGAGAATGGAATTTTAGATTAGAAAAATGGAAGGTGGATCAAAAAAGAAGAAAAAATTATACGCATTGTGACAAATGCAGATGACTTTCCGCTGCTGGTTGAGGAAGAAACGGTAATACAGGGCAGAATTGATAGACTCGTTGAAATTGGAAGGTAATATGTAACGGAAATGAATGTGGAAAAAAAGTAACAAGAATCGTAAGGCAACTATCTACAGTATAAAGTAAGATAGATCATGAAAAACTGGAAAATGGAAAATGTGGTATATTTCAAGTATATGGGTAGCGTGATGACAAATGATGCAAGATGTGCACATCAAATTACAAGCAGGGACTCCCGCAGCGAAAGCAGCATTCAAGAAAAAGAAGACTCTTTTCACCAGGAAACTGGAATTAATCTAAGGAAGAAACTAGTAATATGTTACATTATGAGCATGGCTTTGCATGGTTCTAAAACTTGGACACTTCGAAAAGTAATCAGAAATAACTTGGAAGTTTTTATATGTGGTGCTGGAGAAGGATGGAGAAGATCAGTTGTACCGATCATGTGAAAAATGGCGAGGTATTACAAAGAATGAACAAGGAAAGGAATATCCTACAAACAACAAAAAGAAGGAAGGCTAATTGGATAGATCGCATCTTGCGTAGCAACTACCTTATAAAACACGTTGTTGAAGGAAGACAGAAGGAAGAATGAAAGTGATGTGAAGACGAGGATGAAGAAGTAAGCAGCTACTGGATAACATTAACGAAACAACAGGTTAATTGCAATTTAAGAAGAAATCACTAGATCGCACTCCGTGCAGAACTAGCTTTGGAAAAGGCTATGGACCTGTGGTAAGACATACTATGCAATGAATGAATGGATGTAATTGGATTATATAATTATACATTGAGTCAATTCTCGTATTTTAAATTACAACCACCAGGTTACACTGACGGCAATAAATGTTACCCCATTTACTAATAAATATCATAAATTTTACCCTCAAATAAGGCGGGTAACATCTGTACAGAAGTATTATTTGACAGATAATATTTTAAAAGGGACACATCACGTACATGTTGTATAAAGAATAATTTTATTTTAAAATAACGTTTTCAACAATTTATTACATTTTGATGCCCCAAATGTGGATAATCTTACGATGCAGGTTATAGAATCTGTAGGAAGCCATTTGGACTTCATTTTCGGCTACAGTAACTTTTACACCTACGAGAATCTCGTAAATATTTCGAATTGAGTAATGTTAATTTTATGAAGTCCTCCGTTGATTAGCTGAAAATAAGTTTTTACGACATTTATAACCAAGACCGCCTTAATTTGAAAAAGGACGACACTAATCAACACTAATTTCTCACACAAATATCCTTTTCTATATGTCTCTGATCACGGCGGCTATCATGGCACGCCCCGCTGGATGCAGGCTTTCTATGCGATAAAGCGCCCATGTCAGGGACACAATAAAAGGGACACCACATTATAGGCTTTGTAAATGTGTCGAAACACTATTTCTGTCTGTCTAGAAATTATCTGAATGAAAACTTGGTAAGAAGGGACCTTGTGTACGTGTTGAGTACATTCTAATATAATGGTATTCAACAAGTGAATACAGCTTGCCTCCTTGTTTCGCACAATTCACCTATTCTAACAATGGATCATTCAACAGTTGCCTTCAAGCAGACCTCTGAAGGAATGTTGGTACAATACACAACACAAATTTGAAATAAATATAACCTTCTGTATCTATAAACACAACATGCTATTTGTCTGTTTATACTGCGTAGAATATATACGTTTTCAGGCGCAATCGCAAAATTGCGAAAAGCGACTATTAGCTTCGTCATGTCTCTCTGCCATCGGCTCCCACTAAATGGATTTTCATGAAATTTGATGTTTGACTATAATTCGAAAAAACTGTTAAGATAATTCAAGTGTCATTCAAATCGGACAAGCGAAACTTCCCTTTCATTAGATACTAAAAAAAAATAATGTAGAGTCGGACAGGCCATATATCACAATATGGCGCATGCGCATTACACGCCGGATACCCGAGGCTACAAATACACACACGCAGGTTGTGTAATACTCATTGCTTTTCCACTGCAACAATGGTTGCACGAACGCCCCTCAATGTTACGTTATACGTCCATTGCCTGTATGGTTCCAGATTTCTTTACTAGCATATGTGGGGAACTAGTGTGCAGTAATTTCATTGCAGCTCTCTTGCTAGCATGTGTGGAGATCTAACGCGCCATAATGTTTTCGCTATGCGCACATCTTGCAAGGTTTCCAGAAATATTAGAGTTCAATTGTGTTTTTACGTACAAGTTATACTGACCGGTACCGAACAAAATTAAATTCAACCCAAATTTCAGTTTAGAACCCAAGTACAATTTCATCGTAGTCCGGGGAGTAGTCTGTACAATGAAACATGAAATCGAAAGAACGGACGAACAAGTAGGAAGATGCAATGTCCTCATTATGAGCTTCTTCTTTATGAAATTCCTGGCATTATCACTGAATGACGTTCAAACTGAAAGCAAATATTGCTGTCCGACTGAACATACTTCTAAGGTCATAACGTTGACCCTTTGAAGAATAAAAATCTAGCGATGATTCGCTTCTTACAGACTTTCTGTGATTAGCGACCAATAACGATAAAAGAAAAATTCAATGAAGTTATATAAAAAGATGTCTGATAAAATGAGTCTTTGCGGAGACGAAAACTGGCCTTCGCAAAACAGAGAGGCAATAATAGTGCTCTCACCAAGGGAGGTAAGATTGTATTGTGTAGCATAGACAGAAGTTTAGAAAATGTGGAGAAAGATGTTTCCAGTGTATCAAGATAACAAACCACTACATAAAATATTATAACCGATTTAATTCGAAAGTAAGTGGAAGGCCAAATTTAACTAACAAAAGTGTTTTTTTTCCCACGCCTCATACTGTAGCGCTAATAAACTGCAGTGAACTGTAAGTTGCAGCTGTTTCAGTATTACTGCAGCAGTTGTCAGCAATGTATTCCGGGCGCCAGGATCACAGAGATCGTTGTTGTTATTTGTCTGGGTCAAGCAGTGCGTATGTATGAGTGCCTGTCAGAAAAAAACCACGCTAAAATAAATCATGCAGCGTCACACTGAAAGTAAAAATAGGCATTTGCGAAAACACTCGACCACTGGAATGAGGTCAAATAGAAATAAGGTAAGTTTAGGTTCAAACTAAATGTACTTTCAGGACAGTATTACACTTATTGTTGTTATATCAACATGATAATAATCAGTGGCGTACATAGTTGGCGTCTAATAGTCTCAATACAAACCAATTTTTCCAGTCGTGTCATATTTGCTCAGAAGTACAAGACTGTTTCTTACAGCAGGGTTTGTTACAGCTGCATGAATCAGTATTTCAACACATTCTCTACTCGGTCACTCAAAATGTTTCGCACCGAAAAAAGTGTTAACAAGAAGAAATTAAATTCTGCTTCGAAGGACTTAAATCTATAGGAATCGGCATGACTGAAGGGGGTACAAACATTTGGGAGGGCGCGAAATGGCTAGTTTCATTTCAGATTTTGTCACATTTATTTTTGTGTAAGTCCTTACAATGCTGGCCTACGCATGGACAAAGCTCCTAAATTTGATTTTTCACTGGCCCCATAAATATCTCACACAGACCTTGGTTCACTCACCGGAAGACAAAGGCTTTTGAAGATAAAGGTCATATGTTATGGCAATGTTAACACTGTTAACCCCTTCTCTTTAATATCATCAATTACAAAACATTAGAAACAACCTTTAACGAGTTCAAATCAATCTACGTTCTTAGATTCATTTTAATCTATTTCCGATCTCTACGGTTTTCCAAGATACCATGTCCGGAAAAGTACTTGTGGCCAATAAAACTCTGTAATTCGGCTTCTCGCGAGTCAAGCAACTTCAACAGTAACACTAACAAATCATTTACAATAATATATGTTTAAACATAAACTGATGTGCAAGGAACTGGTGAGGACACTCAATTCAATCCCAGAATATCTACGCTAAAATTGAAACTCGGGTACAAGAGTAATGCCATTGAATTTTCATGAAACAGTTTCTGCAGGACCGCTGAATAGAGAGTAGGGTTTGGCTAATCCTATGGGTCGCAGGGTTCAGGCAGTTGTTGGAATCAATTCGCCCAGAGGCGACTATGCAGCGCTTGGAATTTACTCTGCTTGCAGTGTTTACAGTGGCTATGTTACCCGTGTAATTTCTCACATCACCTACACAGTTCTGTAAGCTTCTCTCCACAGATTTCATACCATATCTTCTCCAACAACTTTCCTCTGCCAGTCAATGGATTTTTGCTCAAATACGAAATTTCGGCTTTGCCAAAAATTTCATAGACACACCGAAAAAATAATATCTACCTACTTACTTATCTAAGGGTCACTATCCGTCAATACCGGGTTCGTCCAATCCTACAGATCACTCCTGGGATTTTAAAACGTATTTTATGTATATGGGAAAATTATGGTGACATCTAAGACAGAAAACAATGAGAAAGTACAGTCGACAGATATTCATGATATGGCAGGCTTCGAAACAGCAGTCATACCAAATTAGGCACATTCACAAAACTGCGAAGAGCGAGTATTAGTTTTACCATGTCTCTGTGTGTGTGTCTCTCTTTCTCTGTCCGTTCGTCCGACTCCCACTGGACGGATTTGTACTTAATATCCGAGTATTTTTTTTAAACTCTGTCCAGGAATTTAAGTTTCATTAAAATCTGTCAAGAATAACAGGTACTATACATGAAGACATATGTACATTTATGACAATACAGAGTGCGAAAAAAGTCATTGCCAAAATTCGTGAGGTGACAGTGGGACCAAAACAAATGTTTATTTTCATAGACATGCGTCCTTGCAGCGCTACGGACCGTCCAGTTGGGTCTGACTAAGGTTGGAAATCAAGCAAAGCCAATGAAGAGTTCTGATAAAGAGTCGTATCTCGAACTAATTTAGAGCAGATGTTCAAACCTGGCATTTTTGAGCGCACACGTCAGTCTACTGCGTCGTTGTCGGCTGTGCATCGAGGTCGGTGGACGTACGTTTGAACATCTGCTTCAAACTGGTAATAAATACATTTTTTTCAGAATACTTAATTGGTTTTGCTTGATTTCCAATCTAAGTCAGACCCAATTTGACGGTCTGTAGTGCTGCAAGGACATAACTCCGACATACAGTTCCTTGACAATAAATTTTTGCTTTGGTCCCCCCTACCACATCACGACGTTTGGGAATGGAGAATTCCGCACAATGTATATCACTGATTTTTTCTTAGAATAAGAAAAGTTTCAGACATTTTAAGTTCAATAACTTTTTCCCGAAAATCTGCCATTTGTGATATAATTTAAAAAATTATTAGGTCACACATGACAATATAATGCTGCGTGGAAAAGATGCGCTTTTCAAGCCGGGATAACTAATGCAAGGAAATAGACAAACACTCATTACACCGTTCAACAAATTTTGAAAGGTCTAATGTTACGGATAAATGAATATTCTATCCTTATGTTTTTTGGGCCGCAGAATAAGAAAATCATTCTAAAATTCATTGGTTAGCTCTTGTTTTCGAGATAATAGAACTATCATAGATATATGTACAATAAATAGGAATAGAAAATTATTGACCTTAACGACTTGTCCTTTAGGCCTGTCTATGATATTTTGTTTTAGAAGCGTCCCTTTTCATCATCCAACAATAATCACCCAACATGGCAGCGCTCCGTTTCCTTTTGTGGTGTAGTAAATTCCACTGTTGTAAATTTGATGCCAAAAGTTCTGCCTTATTTTTTGGAAGTACGAGAACCCCGATGAGGTCACTGAGCTCGCCTTCTGTGATCTAATGATTGGAGGAGTCTGTGCTTGGCAAGTAGTCTGCATCTCTTGAGGCTGATGGCTGCTGTTATTCGCTGTTTGAAAAAACACAGTCTTCTTCGTCAGAGTAAATAGAAAAATTGTCCGGAGTTTCAGGAACAGGAAGTCCATCGCCATGAGGCACAGGCCGAATTGCTGATGGTATATTCGGATACACAAGTGTTTATTTTTTCTTCATGGACATGCCATTTTGAATAGGGGCCACCATACAGAAATAACAGTCAGTACTGTGGTTGCTAGGCACCCTGCAAACCACGGGCACTCCAAACGGCATACAACGTCCTTTTCCATTTACCTACGCATTGAGTTTGAATGAACAAGTAGTGCAGCACACGTGTGGTGCCCATTTTGTGTCCTGGTCCCCCACCTTACAGCCGAAATACAAGAAATATGCCTTTTTTATTGTTGGAGTAATTGAACACTTCCTTGAGGAATATGTCACTTCTCCGCAAATATAGCAGAAGTTATTCGGGTTATTTACGCACTTCCGGGACATTTTGATAAATATACTACACACTATATGACAGTACAATGCCAGCTGAAACTATCACGACACAATTTTCATGAAAGAACTTGGGGACACCATCTACAGTACGATCGCTTTCGTACAACACTTGATAAGTACTGAAGAGAGTTGATATCCAGCAATTTTATTGATCACGTGACAAACACCTGCAGCGACGATAGCCGATCGTGTGATTTCATCGTGGTATGAGAATTACGGCGCCCGCTTAGAGTGTTACCAACTTTTGAAGACGGAGACCTAATATTTAGTTGAAAAAACTTAAATTTCAGTCCATAACTGTAACTCGAATACTAGAGCTAAGCTGAAAATCTCTGTCATTTTCGAATTCAGCGGCCTCGAATTAGTAAAGTTTAGCTAGTCTCGTTTCCATAACATTTTGTGTGTTGAGCAGTGTTATTTATTTATTATACAATTTGGCTACATGTTTCGAGCCCTATATGGTCATCTTACAATATAATTTCATTAAAAAGCTGCGTACATTATTGGGATCCCAATTAATGTTTACAAAATGTTAACTGATATCTTGTCTGACAAAACTTATATAAATAAGAATGTTTTAATAAAACTTTTAAAATCTGTAAAATTATAACCGGGTATTATAAATAGTATCTGGTTTTGTATTATGAATCAGGGTTGTATATCCGTGTGGTAAGTGTTAACGTCGATGTGCGTCCGTTGTTTCGTTTAAGATCTTACAGTATTACACACACAATGCACCGACGATGTTGCCGGCTGGTACCAGCCGGCAACATCGTCGGTGCTTTGTACCACAAACTGCAAACACAGTCTAGTGCTCCTGAGTATGGGCGAAATTATCGCCCGAATCATGTTGAGCTGACTGAAATCATTAATAAACAATTATTGTTGCATCTAGTAGGTTGTTTATTTTATCGTATCAGTGATGCAAGGTCACACTAACATCAAACCTGTAATAAGTGTTGTCGTATATTCAGGACAAAGAAACAGACCCCACATTCGTTCTGTTTAACGATGAATATTGGTTTTGTTTCAGTGCATAAGTGAAGTCTCAAAATGATATGAATAGTTATGAAGAAAACGTCATTTTAATCCACAAAATGCCATGCATAGCCTTAAGTTTCCTAAGTAGTGTTCGACGTGTGTAATTGGGATTACTGGGCTTATCTTTCCGCTTCACCATACATTCGCAGACAAATGTTACACGCATTATGACACAAACGTTTTATAACCTGTTCGAGTACGAGGAAACTCCGCCTCCTTGTTCACTAAAACACTAAAGAATGTTCTAAATGTTGTTTGGTGGGCGTTTTTCGTGGCAGAGTTATGTGAAAGAGGTTTGCGTCCTCCACGTTTGTCAGATGTAAATCCGTGTGATTTCTACTTATGGAATTGTGTTAAAACACAAAGTATCTAGTGATGAACTCTCGTACTGAAGGAATACAAAACAACTTTCAAAATTTAATGTCTTCAATTTTACAGGCAGAAACTGAACATAAAATTAACACCATATTTTTTAAGTGTGAAAATGTTCCACTAACAGAACAGAATTATGTCCAGCGCCTTCTTTAAACCTCTTCTGTGAAAACCTTACATTACATGCAATAAATTGAAATAAAAATTTTCAGCCCCCTTTTTTAAATGTAACGAGTGAATACCAAATACCAAGTATAATATACAGAGCGTTCCTAAATTAGTTATACAAAAATCTGCTGTTGTAACTTCTGAACTAGCAGTAACAATTTTATCAGATTACGTTTCAAAAGTTGCGCCTATTTCTCAAGTTTTTATTCAAACCACCAAATGTCTTTCCACCCGTGCAGAGCTGCTTAGAAATCCCCTGCAAGTCACCATGGAGCCGTATACCGGTGTAGAGCGCGAACAGTGTTGTCTGTGGTTTCGCGAATTGCAATCGTCCATTTCCGTTCAGAGAAAATTCAGGACCAAGCATTGCAAAAGTCACCCCAAAGAAAGACTATTTTAGCGCGGTACAATCGGTTCCTTGAAAATGGCTGTGTATCTCACAGGGAGCCAGGCCAAGGTCCATCTTGTGTTGTAGATGAGACGACAGAAAATGTGCGACAGACATTCGTTGTTCGCAGTCCACGAAAAGCAACTAAGCCTGAAAATCTGAGTTGAACTTCGTCAAAACCACAATATGGACAATTCTGAAGAAACGATTGCGTTACCAGCCAAACAGCTTACACTTGGTACAAGCTTTGAGCGATGGTGACAAAGATAACGACACGAGATTTGTGGTGAAATGTTTGAAAAAATTGAAAACGAAGAAGATTACTTGAATACAGTTTTGTTTAGGATGAGGCTACTTTTCATCTGAGTGGTAAGGCTAATCGTCATAATGAAAGAATATGGGGTACAGAGGATTCACACGAGATCGTAGAACATGTGCGGGACTCACCAAAACTAAACGTGTTTTGTGCTGTAAGTTCTGTGAAAGTGTATGGTCCTTTCTGCTTCGCCGAACTAACTGTAACTGGCATTAGTTATCCGGACATGGATGAAAAATACATTGTGCCACAGCTACAGCAAGACATGGCCAGAGATTCCGTGTTTCAACGAGATGGGGCACCCCGCACTTCCGTCGCGAGGTTACTTCCTACCTCAATCGCACGGTGATTGCTTGGATTGGACGTGGTGGAACGATAGCTTGCCACCACGATTTCCTGATTTAACACCGCCGGACTTTTCTGTGTGGGGATACGATTAATACAAAGTTTCGTTCCACCTCTTCCTGCAAGTTTGGAAGAACTACAGACAGGGATAAAAGAAGCGGTTGCGACCATAGATATGCACATGATTCATAGGATTTGGGAGGAAATCGCTCACAGATGGGACATCTGCCGCATGATACTCTAGTTTGTTTTACATACATAAATAATATTGTAATTTTTCTACTTTAAATGTTATTACACCTTGGTTTTGTATAACTAATTTAGGAAGTCCCTGTTTTTAAACAAAATGTGTGGACCCAGGATCAAGGCAAATTGGAATAGCGGGGGCATATTTTCTGCTTGTCGCCATGCAAATCTGTTGCCATTTTTAAATATGTGTTTCTAACAGTCTGGAGTTTTTTAAAGTACTTCTTAAGAATGAGTCATAACTGAAAAGTGTCCTTCAGTTACAGTTTTAGAACTTTCATTAGGAAGTGATTTGATGTGTGTTATAGGCAATGAGGCTGGAGAAATGCGAGAAAATAATGTGATCTCTAAGTATGACACAATGGAGATGCAAATTTAAGATGTGTAAAATACAATGACAACATCAAATATAAGGTACATTAAAAAGCTTTCAAATTACTTTTTCCTTATTTCCGTGAGTTATATTTTCCTTTCCTTTCCAGCTATCCTCCTCTCTTATGTCTTGTTTCCTTTCTCTCTTTTCTATGTGCATCTTATAACTGCAGAATACTGTTCTGAAATATAAACTTTTATTATGTTGTTTAGAAAATTGGATAATGACGAGAATCGAGCCAAATATGTACAGACAAGTATGCTCTAACTTTTGACTAAGTTTGAACCGAACAAGTTCAATTTTCTAATGCAATATCTTAAACACAAACCTGCTCAGACACAAATTCAAAACAAAAAATCAATTAAATCACAACGAACGAGCGAAGGATAGGCCTAAACTGCATAGCATGCAGGCATTTTAAGAAATATATATAATATTCACACGGAGACAATATATTGCCAACCGAGTACACTTTTAATATATAAAAATTTATTTCTTATATATTTAAAATGTATTTGGTTGGGTCTATTACGACTCAGTGTACTTTCGTAAACGGTCATGATGTATTACAAAAAAATTTCTAAGTTTTTTTTTAATAAATTGTATTACAGAACGTGTGTAAGGCAGATACACATTCCTATATTTTCAGTCTTATTGTTCTGCATTCATACGCTTTCACTTAACATCGACTCTCTACAGCCTTGCTACTCCGAGCGTCGTTAAGTAACCCCCCTCCTCCCCCCCCCCAAAAAAAATCCGTATTTAAATCTGTTTCTGTACAAGCGCAGTCACTGATCTGGAAGTTTTGTTAATTTCTAGGTTCATCTTCCAGTGAAATGAGATTCGTGTAGGAGAACTTTTTGTTTCTCTGGTAACAAGCGCATGGCGGTAAATAAAAGTAGCTACTGTAGAAAGAGGACTGCGAGATGGGGACAGGGAACAAAATACTCCTCTGTACAGAGGTACTAAAGCACAGATATTTCCAGCAAGTAACATGTAATTAGGTGAAAAGATCCAGTGAGATGGAGACGCAGAATAAAGAGCGAGTGAACTCATATTTATGGAGGTCACAGAGGGATTAAGAAATTCTTAGAATTTTTATATTTTACTCCATAACGTTATGCCACATTTGTCAGTTATAAATACGTTCAGTTCTTTAATTTACAGAGAGAACACAGAACCACAAAACAGTCATTTTAAACAACTACCCACAAACCACACCACATACAAAAAGAGAATAAAAACTCGTGTTAGGTAGGAAGTGGCGTGACTAATATTATGATTAGTAATAATAATGATAATAATAATATAGCATAAATGTTTTTTAAATGGCATAGGTCAGTATAACCTCCACATCTTTTACTGCTATATAAAGCCATCAGCAGGAGACTTTACCTTAAAAACACAAGCATCCGATCAAACTTTTCTCATACGCAAAATTTTAATGTTGCCATATATATAAGAATTCCAATAAATTCAGGGTTGGGTACTCATTACTCTTACGTACTCAACATTTCATTACGTAGTTACTTCAGATTAAGTATACTTACACACACAAAACGGGGACATGTTGCAGTGCACTTGGTTGAGGCTCTGTGCTAAAAGCCGGAAAGTTGCGGTTTCGATTCCCGATGGTGGAATTTTTCATTGACATAATTTTTTCGACTATGTCTCTAACAAAAATGAGCACCAGGAATATTTCTTCGGGGTAAAGGCGACCGGTGCATAGGGCTGACAACTTTGTCTTGCAACTTGAGAGCCTCAATTGTCTCCTGAAACCCCCAGAGCCCGTGTTAAAATACGAGGGGTGTTCAATAATTTATCTACCTGAGTAAGAAAGAAACAACTTATCACAAAAAATATTTTTTATTTTTCAATGTAGTCCCCTAATAACTCAATACATTTCGCCCACTTTTGTTGCAACGACTTTATCCCCCTGGAAAAAAAAAATATTTTGACTGCTCTTCAAACCAGGTCGTGACTGCCTCCTTGACTTCTTCATCGCTTGAAAATCATTTACCCCGAAGAATTTTTTTCATAACTCGGAAAAGAAAATAATCCGAGGGAGCTAGGTTTGGACAGTAGGGTGGGTGATTTAGCTATTGGAACCCACATTGCCGAATGGCAGCTTGAGATTTTGCAGACATGTGCACTGGCGCGTTGTCATGAAGGAGCAGCACGCCTGCTGAGAGCTTTCCTCGCATTTTCTCTTTGATGGCCT
>Ga0123352_10009963_pt1 | contig 14907 bp, 8 predicted proteins | sample TergutLab28metaG_FD_89700 | JGI IMG/M metagenome (GOLD analysis project Ga0123352, IMG submission 89700) | Labiotermes labralis P1 segment gut microbial communities from Petit-Saut dam, French Guiana - Lab288 P1 | ecosystem: Host-associated > Arthropoda: Insects > Digestive system > Gut ... | reverse complement strand
CTAGACCTGGAGCCGCTACTTTTTTCATTCAAGTAGCTCTTCAATTGACCTCACGAGGCTCACGAGGCTGAGTGGACCCCGTTCCAGACCCACTACTACTCAGAAAATCTGGTAGCGCCGGGGCTACAAGAAGGACCGTTTAAATCTCCTCTTATTAGAAGCTTCAAATAAAGCTCTTTGATGTCAAATATTTTCATGTTCATAACAAACGACTGTTTTTCTTGAAAGCTTTTGTCAGTTTGTTACTGTTCGTAATTCTTTACCATGGAAACTTCTGACGTGAGTGGGTACCAGATTGTGCACTAAATGTTGCCTGTCATGTAAAGGTAAATCAGTCCCATTACAGGTCCGAGGTGCTCAGAGGGTTCCAGGAAGTTAAGGTTCCCAGATTACGTGACAATGGCCCAGGATGGTGGTAAGTTTGTCAGCCTTACGCACCGGCCGCCTTTACCCCCACGAAATACTCCTGGTACTCATTTCTGTTAGAGGCTGAGTCGACTCCAGGACCATAGTGCGATCGGAAGGATTATGTCAATGAAAAATTCCAATGAGAGCATCTGGAATCCTACCAGCGACCTTCCGATTTGTAGCAGAGTACCTGAACCACTGTGCTACCGCGGTCCCCAACTGTTATGTATAAAACAGTTCTAATGTTAGACAATATGTACACAGTCGGGACAAATTATGACGAATATGGGTATATACAAGGTGTATTAGTAGAAAGAAAAAAGGCCCATATACGACAATAACGCAGACCCGACAGATTTCAGTAGGACAGGATTGAATTACATATGCATATATGAACAAGTAATAGTGACAGAAAACATCACTATAAATGACAACACTTCTAGTTTCTGCACAGAAGCATAACATAATCATCGAACTGATGCCGTCACCAAGACTTTTGCACCAGTCAGAAAATGTGCTGCAACAGACAACTTTAAGTATGAAAAGAGAAGGTGTGATAAAAATTACACATTTCACTTTATACAAATATCAACGTAAGATGTGGGTAAATCACAAATATGTATATATACGTGTCAAAGCCAAAACTGTAGGCCCTAAATGTACATAAAAACATACTTAAAATATTACTGAGACCAGCACTAAAACCACATTACTTGTCCTTTTTAATTTAAAAGTAATTACAATTCACGTATGACCTTCTTCAGCAAAGAGATGAAATGAAATGGCCAGATTGTGACATTTATTTACAAAGAATAATATATTGTATCTGTAAGTACTAAAACACTGAAATGGGTTTCGTAAATATTACAATAATGGGACAATAATTACGTAGCATCGCGAAGAACTAATGAAACAACGTACAATATGGAAAGCTGTTGTAGAAAATAAAGTTGTTTTCATATTATTTTTAAAAAGAAACACACTTATTTAATAACAGTGACTAGTGACTACATCGTAGCTTTCCACTGCACTTGATTGTCATGTGGCAATGGGAGAAACCGCGTCTCTCTCTTTTCGTATTTGGAAGTATATAAGGAACGAAAAATTGCTTAGTTAATTCGAATTAAAACGGACAAACTGCTCAGCCTATCCGAAGTACATTCTCTTTTTAAGTTACTCCACCTTACAAATAACTGAATCTAGTAAGGATGTTCTACTCAGCATAGTATAAGTTAAAAAAACTTGTAAAATACTTAAAGTACATACAGGGACTCATACAAGAATTTAAAAAATAGTAGAAATATGATAATTAAAAAATCGCGTTTTATATTAATCTTACAATTACCTTAAGAATCTATAATAGAACCCAATGTCACAATTTAGGGAAGAAATGATTATGAGTAATAGTAGTACATAAAAAGTGCCACAGTGTTTCGTCATAACGCCTAAGACATTCTGTGATTACAGGCTTCGAAAGTAAATGCACATTAGAGATTCCGTATAGCGTTTACAGGTTAAAGCGTTTTTTTTTTTTAATATCCTGTATGTGAGCTGTATTTCTGTTCAGCTGCAGTCCGTGCACACCACGTGTGTTGAGCACAGCTCCGTAATATTTTGATATAGAACATTTAAAGTTTAGAATAACTGAGTCCTTCAGAAGCAAAATTTAAGTATGCATGAAGACAATATTTTTCCTTTAAAACATTCCACCGCGAATCACACTACCGACTAAAACATGGTCAACTTCATTCACTGCCTTCAGTAAGGAAAGACGACAGGCAGTTATTTACAATCCTACATAAGACTAAAGGTACATACACACTTCTTAACACTATTATTAAAAATTATTAACAAAGTGTAGCGACAAAATGTTTTTGTTTGTTTATGGAATGCCTTGCAGCATTAAATATTCTTAAAACTGAAGATACAATATTGCATATTAAAGTTAGGAATATTTGCTGAATGTCAATGTTCTCTCCAAATAAATTTAACATGTATGATGCAATGGAATATTTTATTACTTGTTTGATTTTATGGAAATTTATATGTCTATAAACTAATATCGGGCAGGTTTATAACTTGACAGGCTGTGTGTACGTTGTGTTACTGAAAGCTAGTATGCTTGGCTAACCATGTACAGTAGTTACAGGTATAAATAATAGTAAGGGAACACAGACAACATCAGAACCTAATTATCTCGTTTAAGTACGTTAAAATTGCCGTCTTATGAGATGTAACGCCGTGGAATCCAGTACAAATGTACTGACGTTTCAGGAGAATTGGTTGATCCCGTCATTCATGTCATTTAGCCCGTTATAAGGGACAGGGACAGCATGCTTCCGAAACGTCGGTATCCTACCAATAAACACGAAGTCACATTACAAAAGCCAGCAGTCTTCACAGTCATCACCGAGTAAACCTCAAATCTCATTTATAATAATTTTTTATCTGTCCACGTTTATTAAATGGTCCGTTTATTCTGCTGTTGGCAGATGCACGTAGCTGTAAAGTGTGACCAGCAACTACAAGAAAGTAAGTTTAACCTTTTGGCGCCGGAATTATTTTTTAATTTTAGCACACCCTGTATATAAAATGTGAATAATACAGGAACCAAATATGTTACAATTATGAAACAAACTGCATTTTGAAGATAAAAAAACGGAGAGTATATACCATGTTTAAAATATTCGGTACATATATTTGTTGAATAAATATATAAAATGTAACTTTGGAGGTTAGCTATAGTTAGCTATAGTTGACATTAGGCGTCTAAAGTTTAATAAATAAGGAGTGGTTAATAAGATCGTTCGTCATCTAAAGTGCAGCTATTCCAGGAAGGGGCAGTCGTTTAGGTTTCTTTTAAATTTCTTTCAACCACTGGCAAGCAGGACAAGTATTTCACGTAAAAATATTTTTTTTTTATGTGGCTCACGCAAAACCTTGAATCGAAGAAAAATATTTTTCCTACATGAAGTAACGCCTATCTATCCCTGCAGTTCCAGAGCTATCTTCAGTTACCAAGTATAAAGAACGGACAGTATTTTAAGCCTGCAACAATTTTCTCCAAATAACTCAGTACGACCCATCCTGATATTAAAATTTATATTAAGCAGTACCTCAGTAGTGACTCGTAAAATAATTCAGGTTAATTTTAATTTAGAATTTGTGCGTGTTCCTCTTTTTCACGCTTAAGGAGATTGCTGGAAGTGAGTGCCTACAAATTTCATATTACCTGTATTACTGTCAGATTTATTAATTACTGTTTATCACATTAACTATATATATTAAGTACAGAGTCATTATAGAACAACAGCTGGGAACTGTCAAGTAACAGTATACATAATATATTTCAATAAAAGTATGTTAGTCTAATTCATCTTAGTATAGACGATAGTTTTCTCGTATCTAATGCAAAAAAAATCCAAGCCATAAAACTACAGCACATTGCCCTTAATAATCCGAACTCGAGAGTAAACTAATCACAAGTGGCTTTCATACTGTTGCAACTTATTCCACTACAATGACATATCATAAATAGTCATGTCACCAAGCTCATGTAACATCTCGTATATTCGAACCACGATAAAAAAAACATGTAGATTTTTTGTGTAATTATTAACAGCATATTACGTAAAGAGATTTACGAGAAGTAAAAAATGAGGACAGAAAACTTTTGAACTGTTGTTGATGTGCAGAATACCTTCTACATTCTCATTTCCAAATTTTTCACATGTTAGTTTTCCTCGTTTACAGCATTCGGTACACGTTTCTCACATCCAGCGTTATTTATTAGTGCCTGACACAATGTATCAATTTAAATAAGAGCATAACGTACGGACGTACAGGATTACTGATGTTTCAGATAAGAAATGTAATTGAAAAGGAACGAAGAACTTGCATTCCTTAACGAAAATTTACGTTATATCTCAGTAATTATTATTCTCAGTTCAATACTTCAACTGATTATTACGAAATCCCGGTAGCCTGTTTAACTAAGATAAACATTTTATTTGACGTTCAGGTGACCGTGTATCGTGATAAATTCTTATAATAAAAGCAACCAGATGCACCAATTTTTCAAATTTGTTTTTGGAATAAAACTCTACATGTTTCTGACAGTTCCTCTGTCTATCACAAGGAGATTTTCACTGTACACACAGCAATGGTGTCTATCATACAGGTTTGCTGACAGCTTGCGAGCAGGCTCGCAAGCTGTCAGCAAACCTGTATCACATATACCATTGCTGTGTGTACAGTGAAAAACTCCTGATGGTGGACAGAGGAACTATCCGAAACATGTAGAGTTTTATTCCAAAAACAAATTTGAAAAATTAGTGCATCTGGTTGCTTTTATTACAAGAAATATTTTATTCTCGTAGGGTCCCATCAAATTGTTATGATTCAACACAACTTTGGAATTAACTTCAAAACAAAAAATTATTTCAGTCACTGTGAATGCCAAGGTAATTTCCGAGGCGAAATGAGGGCTGTGACAATGCGATCATGATATTTAGGTGCAGGTATTGCATTTTCTGATGTCAATAGAAAGCGCGAGAAAGATGTATTATGGGTTCCAGTAACTTGACACTTAAATAAAATTTGTAAATTAGATGATGATGATGATGATGATGGCGATTATTCACAGACCTCAGTACATTTACATATTAGTTTATCGAGTTCCTTGCAAGGAGACAAGTATGAGATTGCGTAATACGGAAAGATTGTCAACAGAACGATCGGATGTTCCTATAAATAATTATGCTTTATCGATAATAAGTAATAATCACTGATATAAGAAAAAACATGTTGAATTACACACGAGATACAACTCTGTTTGACGTGTGTTTTATTTAGTATCACATCACATATACGATAAAGGTTAGTAACAAACACTTCTAGGAAGTTGTGATATTAACAATTCTTATCCTTCCATTACAGAAAATGGAGATTTTACCCATGTAACGATTCACTGGAAGTTTTGCTTTTGAGGATAATATAAGAAAATATGAAACATTCAAGTGAACTGCTGAGTTATCGTGAACATTTGCGCACCCGTTGCATATGTTTGTAGCACTATCACAACCAACACTGTCACGCGAGTGGCGAGATAAACGTATTCACGTTTTGACACAATCATCGTACCCCAAAACTGTACTTTCCCCGCACAGAAATTAAAGACAGAAGTTTGTTAACTTGCAACGGTCATGCAATCTGACACGCACGCACACACACACACACACACACATACACTACAAGACCTAAGTACCATAATACACTACCACCTCACGCACAATAATAGGCCAATTTGACAAGACAGAAACTTATATAAGCAACTGTGACAAAAATGGTTTTTATATTTTATAGATAATAGTAAATGAATTTAAAATATGGCACAATCATAAAAATTACATACATCTAAAATTGAGCTATCTTCGTTTTCCATTTTCTGGAATTTAAAATTGTATTACAATAATAAGTACGTTTTTCTCTCAATACTGTATTCCTGAAAATTACACCTCCCTATATTTCTAAATTTCACACATTCTACCACCTAAGGAAACCAGAAAATATACGTCGATTATAGTCTTCTCAGTGCAAAAGAATTGATTAGTCTTTCACTTTTCCGTATATTTACATTTATATGTGTGTGTGCAGACGTTGGAGGAGGATTGAAAGCTAATTTATATTTAATATGGTGATAATACGAATATAACACTCATTCGTGAGATTTGAGGTTCTCACGGTGGCGATTATGAAGACAAGTGTCTTCTGGGAAATGATGTCACACAGTCCACGGAAGTAACACCCTGTACTTACATATTGCCACTATTCTCATGAGTGGCTTACGATCGTGCACAAGTACACGTCGTAGTAAACTACTGAGCTAAAACAGGAATTTTAAGAACCCTTAGATGTAACAGGAGGACCTACAATAAATAAACGACACAAAGGAACATGAAAATGTTAATATTTTAGTGATGCGTAAAGCTTATTATAACTAAAATCTGTGAGATCTCACAAATTTAATATATATGTACTATGTCTTGAGTTTTTAAAGTCATGCATTTAAGTGCCTGAGGATGGTCAGTACGACCGAAACATATAACACATATTGACGAAAGTAATAAAATTTGTTTTGGTTGCCGGCAGCACGTATGTCACTTCTGCACACAATATAAAAAAAAGATGAATTCCACAAAAAAAAATACATTTTTACACCGAAGATAGAGGCGGCACGTTCCTGCGACACGATCGTATATTTGTGAACTATTACTCGGCGTCATATCCCAGAAGACACTAATCTCCATTACACACACTGCATTCGTACACAGTCACTCCGAAGGTTTATGATACAGAATGCGTAGAGTCTATAATACTTTTTTTTTTGTTTAACTGCGCGGTTTACACATCTGACCGTGGTCCGGCACCAGAGCGGTCTCTGTGGCACCCCACCCACACGGCGAGAAAGACACTAGAGTGAATGATTACACAAGACGTGAAAAATAGTTATATCTTATTCATCAACATCATTATCCTATGAAGAACACGAGAGATTATTATTGTGATTCTCTGGGGTAAGAAAACAATTGGCACATGTTCAAGTGAAGACTACATCTAAAGTACTTAGACACTATTTTTCCATGTTGATTTTATCCCTTAACAGAAGATTTGGAAGTTACAATGGTTAGTTTTTTTTTACATTTTATGAAACATGTCAGTATATTATTTATTAAACACTGGCGATCGAAAAACATAATAATGATAATAATAATAATAATAATAATAATAGTTGTTCTGTTTCGTGGTAGTGTTTCAGTATTGGCACAAAGACAACTGAAGTAACGCACGATCAGTTCCATTCGAAAGCTCAGTTTATGCAACAAATGAACTAAAAACAAACAGAACAATTCGTGGTAATGTTACCACATCTGTCGCCCTGAGCTCAACTTAGTATCATATCACACAAACTGCATGTCTGAAGAAGTGAGTTCCAATTACACAGTATCGGAGCACACGTCTATAAACTGGTATCTCATTTGTAGTTTATCTTCCAGTGTTATGGGCTGAGAACAATATGGCCTTACGTATCTAAGTTTTCGATGTAAAATACCTTGAATAAAAATTCTCATTTGTGTGGATTACTTACGCATTTAAAAGGAGAATCCCCTTTGTGAATTTTGTTAGTGTGTATATTAAAACTGATTAGCAAGTAATTCACAATTCATTCATGTCATCTGCGTTTTCTTGTGTTTGTTCTAAATAACAAAGACGTAAGGCAACGCATTCACACAAATCCATGTCATGTCAGATAAATTTCAAGAAGTGTTCAGGAGACCGTTACTGGCAGACCTTAACAAATATGAAGATGAGGTGTCATCTTCCTGTGGTCCCACATGACTATCGCTTGGCGGCTTTCGTAATCATACCTCCGCTTCCAGACTCATCGAGTATGTTCTGGAAAACTGTTTGCTGAATATTTCCAACGTCACTCCCGTGGAGAGTCTTGCCTAGAGAACCACAAGATCTTCAAACATTTTCTTTTCCATTTCGACAAAAAACACCCAGATATTTTGAAATATATAAACAAAACGATACCTCACATACCGTGATACATCACCCACTGCAGTTGTTCAATTACTTAACCATTGGCGGGAACGTATCCGAGGTTCTTTCTTTGAAGGAAGAGATGTATCTCGCCGAACCGAGGACGGTCAGCCTCTTGTCTCTTCCAGCATTCACCCATGAGGTCGTAGATCTCCCGTGGACATGCAGGGGGACGCGAGAGATACCGCTGGAGGCCGTCGTTTTGATACCAGTGATTACAATTCTCTATCACTTGTTCGCTTGTCAGTTCTGCGAACGGCTGTTGGGCGCACAGCATTAGAATCTCCCAGAGCGTCACAGCGAAAGACCACACATCGCTCTTCGCACTGTGTTTACCCTGTTCCGTAACCAAGAACATGAATGTTAATGACTGATGCAATGTAGACACACGCAGTAAACTGATTAGTGGTGTAACAGATTTCTTCTCATTTGGGGAAATTCTGGGCAAAGAAATTGTTTTTGTGCGCTTGCAAAAATGGCATGAAACAATGAACAGCTGTATTTTACATCAGCAAACTTGACTCCTCCTTGAAAAAGATTTTTAAAAACCTGGTTAATTGCAGTTAATTTTGTGTAACAGATGACCTCTTATTAAAATCACTTTATAAATCCCTACTGAACACTGAAGCTAAGGAAGCTCCCCTGTGCCTAGCGCCCAAGTTAAAAAGTTTGTACTTCCCCAGGACATTGCAGTTTCCCCCTAGAGCCATGTAGAGTGACAACAGTAGTATGAATTTAATTTAGTTTTAATTTTAAATGTATTTAGAAATTTATGTACCAAGATTTTTTTTTTAATTTTGGAGACTAAAACATATATTTTTAAAATCAATAAGTAATAAAATCCTTATCCTATTTACATATGCTAGTTTTTTTGGGGGGGAGGGGGGGCTATGCTAATGGCTCAGTTAGAGACCAAACTACGGCCCGAGACTTCACTTTTAAGCTTAAGGGTACTTCACATGAGGGGGAAAATATGTTTTGGTTTCAATCTCCGGTCCAGTTGGACCGACTTTCTGAAACGTCAAAACTGACATTCTACACACACACTGCGTACAAACTGTTTCAGCTTCCTCGCGATACAACATTAATTAAGGGCACTTCACGTGAAGATCAGTGTGTGTTCTCAACTTCGTTTCGCCTCCAGTTCGATGGATATTCGAGAAAACTCATATGTGGAACTACACGCACACTGCGTACTAAAATTATACTCGTAAGTACCGATGCGATTCAGCAATGTTTACTTTACGTGAAGAACGCAGCAGGTTTCCGCCCGCATTTTCGATCCAATTCGACGACTGTTTATAAAGAATGCAAACCCTGGATCTTGAACAAGACCTGCACCACTTGTTGTAATAGGCTTAAATAGTCCTTTACCTGACGTGTCTTGACCTTGACCCAGTCAAGCGCCGAGTGGGTTTCTTTCTAAGAACCGCTTACGAACAGCAAGTCACTCATAACCATTGTTACAGTATGTCGTATTATTTCTACCACAGTACATCAGGCTATCAAACACATCTGCTTCTTTTCCTGTATTTTAGTTTTAAATAAGGATGTCAGTTCATGACAAGTTTGAAACATCATGCCAAAAGTTGGAGTATGATTTTCGAAAAATAAGAATTCACATCCTCTCGTATAGTGACAACTCATAACAATGAAGTTGACACAGTATCGTCTGCCGAAGTGTTTTTAAAACTGTGAGGAGAAGGTAGATGTACTGATTAAAAGTAATTCAATTCATGATAATTCTGACATTACATGTTCTAAATTGTAACCAAAATACTCTTTGGAAAAAGATATATTCTTTCATTACGGCGAGACTATTTTTTTTTATAAAATGGTGGGTGGGCCGTAAACTGCATAACAGGGCAGATGAACCGATGGCACGTTTGCCCAAAATGGCACGCGGCGTTTACTGCTCTCCTAATATTTATATATGTTTTTGTCCAACCAGAGTCTCTATATTTTGAAGCATATGTGTATATGTATACGTACACATATCTGACTGCGTAGTTATTGAGTATGAATTACCGTTACTACCAAATAACACTGCGAGTGAAATATTTTTATAGGGTGCGAAGTGTTGACTGGGTATTTATTACTGGGGCGCCGGCGTGGTCATGACTACGCGAATATGTGACTTTGGACAAAACGTTTTACAATTTTCTTTTCAAAGAGAAAGCAGTAGCAGCGCCCAATTTCTGAAATGTTTTCTTCCTTATCGTATTCCTGGAGGAAGCTTTCACTACAAATATTATAATTACACTATGCATTAGTTACATAATTATTTTATGAATTAATGATAATAATGTAGTAATTAATAATCATTATGGAAGACTCCAAAACCTTATAGTGCTCTTTCAAATTCCCATGAGCACGCAAATGTATTTATTCCAAATTTATAGACAATTTGGGCACGCGCTCTCAAAAAGTGTCGCCAGCCCTGCTGTTTATCCTAATATTTAGCATCCGTGTTGTTAAGTAAATATTTGCCCTGTAAAAATGGCGACAGAATATCGCAGTTACAAGAAGGGCCGTGTGGTTCAGTCATAAAATACTTAGGCAAGAGGAAATATATTTTACTACAGTGCAGCACAGTTGGAAAATACTCACTAGCAGCAGACTCTCCCAAGCCATCCATCTGATAGGCAGTCGTGCTTTTGTGTCGCTCACGTAATAATCTGCATCATGGCGACCACAGTACATGGCGTGGTCAGATATCTTCACTGTGTAATTCTTGCCAATGATACAGTTTCTGTAATCAAGAAGACTACCATTATGCAATCCATAAATAAATAAGACAACTTGTTTAATTTGAAGCACAATGTTTTTTGAGTTTGTCTTCAACGAAAGATACAAAATCTTGCAATACAATGTGTTCGACTCCCTGTCGCACAATTAAAGCACAATTATAAGTAAAGCAAAGGACTTCTTCAGAAGCTAACATTCTCAAACAATCAAGATATTTTGTGCAATGAATGAGACACGTTTCACTGGTATCTGTTTGGACACGAGACTACTATTGACACGCATCCAGAATCAGCACAACATGAAGGGGCAATTCGACCTGATGTCAGATGCGGCGCATTACACCATGCACTGTCGTAAACTGTACAAACCCTGAAACGTGCTTTAAAATCCCCTTTGGCTCGTGGTTGTAAACATTCGTTCTCTTCTGAGTTTGTTTTGTCCTGTGTACTTACAGGTCTAGCGGCAGGCCAGTAACTGATGTCTACAAACAGGCCTGAGAAGTGCGCAAAAGGCGTGGACCGCATTGACCTGCAGGATCAAAGTGTATTATTCAAGTGGAAATTAGAGGAAGAGGCTGATTGCGACTGGAACACTGCCGCACGCACATACTCGTTTAATTAACGTTAATTTTAATACTATAGCAGGGTTAATTGCTTAAAGTCTATAGCTTGAGGTATAGGTAACGTTAGGGGCCAAGGCTGTTCTCACAATTTGAGAGAGTGCGCGAAGTAGTGTGCGCGTAGATCAGTTAGTGTCTTCAGTCGTAGCGGTGGAGGTGGCAGTATTCATCTGCTTACATAGCAGCTGCAATTGTGTGACTGAGGTAGTGGACCTTGTATGGTCTGTGGGAATCGCGCTGCCCCACGTTATCATTCAAACTGACAGGGACTTTGTGGAAGCAATCCTGCTATACTCTCATCTACTCAAGATAATCCAACTGGTGTTATATCCTCCCGAGGTCTTTCGACCGTGTATCATCTCTCCCGTACTTAATATACTGTAATACACGCTAATGACATACATCTGTCGTCTTAGTACCTGAATATGCAAATTATGAACCTCGAAAATGTGTAATGTTACCGTGCCCCTTGTCATGTCTTCCTTCTTACGGTGCTAATATTCTCCTTAGCACCCTGTTCTCAAACAATGTAAACGCATATTCTTCCCCTCGTATGAGAGAAGTTCCCCACATTATAAAAATCAACAGGAATGCTTCATATTTAGAAGGGTCCTATTTAAAATTCTGAGGTAGAAATTGAGTCGGTGTCCGAACGTCGGAGGACCTTCACATCCTGACGCGGCTGTCTGCCCGAGAAAATTTCTCTGCAACGTCGACATACTTATGAAGCAACGGTTACCAGAAGGTACATTATAATTCTGCCCTACGTTCCAGTAAAGAAAGGTGAATGAACTTCTTTTTCCAGACAAACTCTACAACAAACGAATTCTACAATTCTACCATAACATGAACAGCTTGTGACGTTGGCAAGAAAACCGTCTTCAAGCTGCCTTTAAAAAGGTTCTTCTTATTTGAAAATTGACGGATGTGTTAACGGCGGACAGGATTCGACAGAGAAAACTTGTTGCTAGTTTGATTTTCAAAATATAATCCAATATTTAACAAACGTACATAAACATACACGCACGAAAACACAATGATGCTAAAAGATTCTCAAATCATATTTCAAAAGTAAACAGACACAACTGCACATATAAGCCTACCATTAGTTACTGTAGTTTATAGGTTCACAAGTATAATCATAAACGTTGTTACAATCAAATACCATTTGTTAAACGAACGCAAAATGTTATACTGACTTCAAACATTTGTACAGTGACCACGTGACCACAAAATTTAGGATAAACATACTATTGTCTTAAGACGAGCCTAGTGGTCGCTCACTTGCTGGGATTGTGGGTTCGAATCCCGCCGGGGCATGGATGTGTTTCTCTTGTGAGTGTTGTGTGTTGTCAGGTAGAAGTCTCTGCGTAGGACTGATCACTCATCCAGAGGAATCCTATCGAGTGTGGTGTGTCCATTGAGTATGAATGCGAAGCCCCGTAAGGGGAGGCACTGATCCTGAATGGGGTCGAAGCGCCACGGGTGGAAACCAAAAATATGAATGTCTTATATAGAATGCTGGGGAAGAAGGTAGCTCATGCTGCAACATATCTCAGTGGTTTAACTACAAATATTTCAGGAGCGTGAAGAAAATTACATAAAGATAACTTTACAATTTGTGCATTTTACCAAAGCTTGTTATGTTCGTTGAAACAAAGAGGATGCGCGGAAGAGTGGAATTATTCATTAGTCCTTGCAAAAGTGAAATACAAAAAGGTAGTTGTGTTCAAACACACAGAGGGAACTCAATCGAATAACAATTACAGTTTAGATGAGGTGTCTGTACAGCAGTCACACTAATGACATATTCCTGCCTAGAGCAATATCTCTGTGCAGCAATTTTCTACTCCATTTGATCGACCTGCGGTCTAGTACACCAGTTAAACAACATTTACCTGCATTATTACACTGTAACCGTGTAGGGGAATCCACAAATCTAGTGGTTAAAATATGTTTTCACTTCACAAAATACTTCCTTAAAAATCCTAATTAACACAATTATTAAGCGATTTTAACCCGATAATTTCTCCGCTATGTTCATTTCTCTATACAGCTGAACAAGTACACACTGTACCACAAATAATTTCACTTACGAAATACGTGCAGCTTAATCTATCCAGAGGAAGCTACTAGTCGCTCGGCTAATCAAATATTCTCCATCTTTGATGTAAACGGAAGGTTCAGTATTACGTTCGCAGAGAGCAGCTGTATAAGTTTTGTCGACATGTCTAATTCTACTTTCATTAAAATCCATTTCGTTATTTTCTGCAAGGTGAATTCCTAAACCAAATTAATACAGCACTGCTTTGGCACTAAATGGTTATGAATTAATGTATGAAGCACATGCTTTGCAGAAAAAAGGTTTATGTTTACAGTTGGCATAGTTGAATCTTGCGGGCGCACCTTAATCTACACGCACTGACTTCAGCATCAGACTGTCTTATACATACTGCTCTTAAAAAAGAGCTACTTAAAGACGATACCGGTTTTTGAGCCTCTGGAATGTGGGTGAAAGATGAGTGAAAGAGAATGAAATACGGATGGAATGATAATGGCAGGATTAAAGGGAATTAATTAATCAGAGGAAAAGAGTTCTTCACACTGCGAAGTTTTACCACTACATATCCCACATGAACTAGACTGGGATCGAAGACGGACTTCCGCGATGAAAAGCCAGCGAATGACCGCCTAAGCCATGTCATGGTTTCATCCTTTGTGAAGAGGTTAGTGACATGCGCATATTGAGCATCTCTTTTTATGGAGATGATGTTTTAATTCTATATGCGAAGGAAATTATCGGGGATCATCAAAGTGGCTTTAGACGAAACAGGTCGACTATTGATCATATATTCTGCATTCGCCATATACTTGAGAAAAAATGGGAAGAAGAAGTTCATCAGCTCTTTATAGACTTCGAGAAAGCTTATGATTCAGTTAGGAGGGACGTCTTATATAAGATTCTCATTGAGTATGGTATCCATAGGAAACTTGTAACGTTAATAAAGATGAGTCTGACTGAAACATATAGCAGAGTCCGAGTAGGCAAGAATGTGTCTGACAGGTTCTCTATTAGGAATGGTTTGAAACAAGGAGACGCTCTATCACCAATGTTTTTTTAACTTTGCTCTATAGTACGCCATTAGGAGGGTTCAGGTAAACCAGGATCGCTTGAAACTAAATGGTACACATCAGCTTCTGGCTTATGCCGACGATGTTAATATGCTGGGAGGAAGCATACATACTCTAAAGGAAAATGCAGAAGCTCTAGTAGCTGCTAATAGGGAGACTGGACTGGAAGTAAGTGCTGATAAAACTAAGTACATGGTCATGTCTCGAGATCAGAATGCAGGATGAATTCACAGTGTAAGGATTGATAATAGTACCTTCGAGAGGGTGGAAGAGTTTAAATATTTGGAAACAACTTTAACAATCCAAAATTCTATTCTGGAAGAAATAAAGAGTAGACTGAGGTCAGGAAATGCTTGCTATCATTCGGTGCAGAATCTTTTGTCTTCCAGGTTGCT
>Ga0123352_10009962_pt1 | contig 14907 bp, 11 predicted proteins | sample TergutLab28metaG_FD_89700 | JGI IMG/M metagenome (GOLD analysis project Ga0123352, IMG submission 89700) | Labiotermes labralis P1 segment gut microbial communities from Petit-Saut dam, French Guiana - Lab288 P1 | ecosystem: Host-associated > Arthropoda: Insects > Digestive system > Gut ... | reverse complement strand
TAATGTCAACTATAGTGGTCGTACCGCACCGCTAACCTCTAAAGTTGCATTTTATATATTTATTCAACAAATATAGGTACTGAATATTTTAAACGTGGTATATACTGTCCGTTTTTTTCTCTTAAAAATGCAGTTTGTTTCATAATTCTAACTTATTTGGTTTCTGTATTATTCACATTTTATATACAGGGTGTGCTAAAATTTAAAATATAATTCCGGCGCCAAAAGGTTAAACAAGAGATCTCTAACATGTATGTGTGGAGCGTAACTGTATTTGTGAGCTTGTTTTTTTTAACAGTGATAATGATGATGATAAATCATTGTAATCATTTTTATTTCAGATTATCAGACATTCTAAAATGAGGAAGAACTTATATGAGAATGCAGTAAGATTCAAAAATCAAAAATATGAGAAGTTACAGAAACACCACCGTGATGTGATGAAAGCTATGTACAGTGATCCTATCTTTCCAGCAACTCCATCTAGTATTGGAAATTTGCATGTCGACAATGTTAAATGGCGTAGGCCCAGTGTAAGTATCATTTTTCAAGGCTGACATTTGCAGGATGAATGTGTTGCAGACCTGTTTGATATTACAGTATTCAAAATTATAATCCCTGACTACAAGAGCCAAAAATTACTGCTCTGCAAAGTAATCTTTTTAGTAGCTGAATCTAGGATACGCATCACTATGGGACATGTATTGTGTGATCAGCAGACAGAGATTAAATAATTGTATGAATATGTGAAGACGAAATTTTCAAGAACGTAACTGTTAAGTGGATCAACCCTTTAAACGCCTAATTAAATCCCATCTGCCCTTTGCTTAGCCTTATTCGGAGCTCACCATATTCTCCACGTTAGCAGGATAAGGGTTAAGGTTAATGTCAGAAGTGATGTGGTGTGGCACATTTGTGTCTTGATTTATGAACACTTACAATGCAACGGAATTTAATTTTTCATACTACACTTTAAGTCATACTGGACAGAACTAGAGATTTTAGTAAAATTATGTAGAGAAAAAAAAGTCCTGAAATTGCAACCTGACACAATGTCACAGGTGCATCTTCAGCCTGTACTCTTTAAATGGGCCATCTCCATTGTATTATATGCAGTTATAAGTGATAGTCAAACACAACTAGTACATATACGTTATTTATTTGCAAGGTGTAGCTTAGAAGTGACCACATGTTATGGCCCTCTTCACTAGGCCATCATCAGGTCATAAGTCTTATTGGAGGAAACTATATACTATATTAGATACAATTATAAATGATAAATAAAATAAGTTAAACACAACTAGTGTACATCTTATTTATTTGCAAGACTACATGTTTTGGTCCTCTTCACTAGGCCATCATCAGGTCATAAGTCTTATTGGAGGAAACTATACAGTATATGAGATACAGTTATAAATGATAGATAAAATAAGTTAAACACAACTAGTATATGTGTTATTTATTTACAAGGTGTAGCTTAGAAGTGACTACATGTTTCGGCCCTCTTCACTAGGCCATCATCAGATAATAAGTCTTAATCGAGGAAACTATACACTATATGAGTCATATAGTGTATAGTTTCCTCGATTAGGGCTTACAACCTGATGATGGCCTAGTGAAGAGGGCCGAAACATGTAGTCACTTCTAAGCTACACGTTGTAAATAAATAATACATATACTAGTTGTGTTTAACTTATTTTATCTATCATTTATAATTCAGCATGTAGGTTTAGTTTGGTTAATTAACTTCAGTTAATGTTATTTTCATCACTACTGTGATCTACAGTTTCTTTTTGTGATGGATGAAGCCTGGTTTCACCATTGTACTTGCAGAATGTATATCATTGGGATACTGAGCATTCGCATTATACAGGGAGCCCATTTGCTACCGGATGTAAAGAACATTATAATGTACTCATAACAAGCGCAGGCCAGTTAAAATTTGCCGAACAAATTTTGCATCATAGGCAGTTTTTTTGGCACAGTGTATCAGACTTCTGTCATCACAAACGTATGAAAAGGAAAAACAGTTGGACACTGTAGAAAAACTTCATGTTTATAAAGTAGTGAAGTTTGGTATCTAGCTTGACAAACATACATCAACTCTGAATCTAGTTTTTGAAGTCATGACATAGGGACAATTTCATGCCACAAGGGTAGGTTTATAAGAACAAGCTGAACCCTTCGTAACTAACTATAAGTATCAAACCACAAACTTTATTATGCAACAGGCATTACAGAAAATATTTAAGTATCTTTGTACATTTTATTCAATAATGGTATTAATTTGGTTGTATTATCGTATTGTTTACGATTTTTATAATTCAAGTTATGTGGCTCGAAAGTTCAAACACAAGAAGGATTATTAAAACTTTTTGAGTAATCAAAACAGGAGAAAATTATATAACAGCATTTAATGTACACTCCTTAATATCATAATTTTAAATTTTATAATTTTAATTATCTTACGAGTATCATAGAAAAAAGTAAGCATAATTTTTACAGCTGTGATACTTAAGTAATCTGATGTGTCAATATGATATAAATTGTAACCCCAACCAGTTGTGATTTTAGTTGTGTTGTATTGAAGTTACAATCAGTTTTAACTTTTATCCTACTGGGGTGGGTATTTAAATTTTAACACATGGTTTATGGAAGGCATGATTGTTATTTGAACAGAAAAGATAAAAAGTATGTAATAATTGGCATTTTGTGGTAAATAAAACAGAGATTATGCAGCATGTCTTTCAAATGCAGTAAATTTTCTTGTTGCCAGGATATATAATGTGAATTTATAGGTATGTTTTTCTAGGTGCATTTGCATATGCAGACACTGGTTTTTCAGCTTTTAATAACAATATATGTTCAGTATTAACTTGAAACTGGGTTTTTCCAAAGCTCAATCAGTCAGTGTTGATAAAATCAACTGTGTTTGAATGGATGTTTAATTTACCCACCTGATGTATAAGAGCACTGTGGAGTGCAACAAATGAAGGTGATAACATTGAACTGTTGGACAGTGCGCCAAATGTGTCAGGCTCTCTCTGCCTTCAGGGTGGAAGGAGGCAGCAGAATAAATTTTGTTTTATTTCAGAGCCCCCCCCCCCCCAGCTCAAATGACAGGTAACAAGCTTTCCTGAGAGGATTTTGCGGTTTTGCTAGGCAAGTGCTGAGGCAGGACCCATAAATATGCCACAACCACCTCCTTCCAAACCCTTCCTTACTCACAGCTCATGATTATATTCATGTCTCTTTCAGTACCTGTAATTCAAGCGTTTGAGGCAATCCTGAGAAACGTTTGGTCAGTACATTGTGTATGGTTGACATTTGATCAGTTTTCAGCATAAGGTCAACTTACTGGTGAGGAATAAAGAATTTAATGCACTCTATGTTTGTTTGCCAGGAACTGAGCTCATATCCTTGTCTGTATGCTGAACGAGTCAGCTCTAAATCTGTGATTGCTGGACACATGAGCAGTAACTGGATTGTCTCTGCCCTGTCAGTATTAGCTACAGTCGGTGAGCTGTATCGCAAAGTTAGTAGATACACATATTACTGTTATTTTAACATAAGACTGGTAAATATACTATATAGGTGTTGATGTTAATTACTTTACATATTTCGTTATGAAAGCTATGGTGTTATCATTTCCATTTTTCCATCCTCACTGATAACTGGATGGACTGTAAAGAAAATTGGTCTGAACATTATTCCATTACCAGTAATGCCAACATGGCATCCATGCAGACTGGTGAGAATGACAATTCATATAGGAGTTTTGGAAAATTTTTTTGGGGAATAGGTATTTGAAAATATGAAGTTAAAAGAAAATGTTATTGAAGGAAAGGTAAATTGGACAGGAAGATGAGGATGAAGATGGAAGTGGCTACTGGACGATCACAAGGAAAAGAGAAAGTGCTGGAACCTGGAAGAGGAAGTGCTAGGTTGCACTGTGTGGAGCACCTGTTGCAAGATGGACTACATAATAAAAAGAAAAAATTGTTTTGTAGAATGTGAAACAGTGATTGCAAGATCTTTAGTTAACCTGTATTTACTGACAGTGATGAATAAAATATTTGGACTTGGCACATTAAATTTTTATGCAGGCAGGTACACATGCGGTTCTCTATGATTAGAATCAATTTCATATGTGGTGAGAGTGTAAAACGTATAGTATGTTACAGTCTTAACACAAGACTAATTAGCAGTTACTAATTATCAAGTGACTTGGATTAACCACTGGAAAACTTTTGCAGTTCTTGGTCTGTATAATTGGGCCTGTATTCAAGTCTGAAGCATGGGACTTGTGTAACAGTGGAGATTCTGCTGTTTTTCTTGTACATTTACTTCAGCTTTGTCTACATCTGCCAAGTATTTCTGGGAAAAATACAGCTTTGTGGCATGTGATGGTGTATAGGTAAAGGTAAAGCAGTCCCATTACGGGCCTGGACAGGCCCAGAGCGTTCTTAGAAGGTTAAGGTTCCCAGATTTCGTGACAACGGCACATGATAGTGGTAGGTTGTCAGCCTTACACACCGGCCGCCTTTACCCCAAGGAAATACTCCTGGTACTCATTTCTGTTAGAGGCTGAGTTGACCTCAGGGCCATCGTGCGATCGGAAGGATTTTATGACAATGAAAAATCAACTGACACCAGCTGGGATCGAACCAGCGACCTTCCGATTTGTAGCACAGCGCCTTGCCTTAACCGCTGTGCTACCGCGGTCTCCGATGGTGTATAGTATGATAGAAATTTGCTGATACGTCAAAGGAGCTTTTTTGCCAGAATTTTACTTAGAAAGTCGATTAATGCGTTTCTCTACAGTGTCATTTTCTCCAGACTGCATGGTTGCACGTCACAGAAGTCATAATTCTTCATGGTCACTGCCATTAGAGCCCTGGATCTCACAGGTATTTTTAGGGTTGGCAGTTACAAGATATTTTCTTTTTAATCGGTTGATGTGGGACATTAAAATGCACGAGTTAAAGCAAATTTCATGATAACTCTAAAAAATGAATGAAGAGAGCTGGGATCGCATAGTCAGTCTAGTGACTAGACCGTGGTTGATCATACTGTGGTACACATACCACTACAGTTACATATCCTAAGGGAGATACAAATAGGATAGAAATAAAAAGAAGATAAAATAAATAAATAATACACTATCCACATGTATTTGCAGCATTGTTGAAAGCATTATATAACTTGTCCCCCACTATCAGATTTTTCTATTTAAATACAAAAAATTATTGCTTGTAAACTGAAATTGTTAAATTTTATTTGGTTGTATACCAACGAAAAATTTTCACAAACGTTGGACTAGGCTACAGGTTGGACAACCATGGAATTGTGGTTCAATTTCCAGCAGGGGCAAGGGATTTTTCTCTTCTTCAAAAAATTTACACCAACTATGAGGTTTCTTTCCCTGCATATAAGTGGCCAGTGCATGGAACTGAGCACTCACCTCTGTGTAGTGCTGAGGTTAAGAATATGTGAGGTTTTGCTTCCACTCCCACATACGGCTTTGTGACATGCACGGGAATAACTTGACTGGCCATATCCGTGCGAAGAGGTGTATTGGTTCCGCTTTAAACTAATTTAACTAATTTCTTGTTATTTCATGAAATTGACAAAGGTGTTACATATTTTTATGTTCTTGTCTTTCTGCCTGTCATTCATTCATTCATTCATTCATTCATTCTTTGTTTTGGGAGGAGGGGAGCTGTTGCTGCAAGGCACAGATTTCTAACTGTGTTAAGAATATATTTTTCAGTGTAAAGAATGTTGCTAGTGTGTCATGTCAAGTAATGCATCAGGTTAACAAAATTGAAAGCATATAAAGCAGTTTCTTTGCACACCAGATGAAGGTCACAAGTAGCAAAATAGCTTTTGGACATGTGTGATAATGATTTTAGTACTGTGTATTAAGGACTGTGTTAAGATTATAGATAATGAGGCCTTTGCCCTCCTGGGATGATACACAGTGTTGGTTGGTAGTTAGTTACTGCTGTTTTCAGACAGCCTCTCAACCCTGGGGTAAAGCTGCTCTTGGAATGCTTGATCCATGACTCAACAAACACTGTGTAACATCCAAGAAGAGCGAAGACCTCGGTGCTCCATGGTAGAAGCCTGTTATCTGACAGCATAAATAATCTTTGATATCAGAAATGCTAGTTTAAAACTGAGCTTAAAATCTGATGTGATAAAGTGCTGGGTGACTGACTGACAGACTGTTATTTCATATTATTTCATATTCAGTAATATGTGTTACTTTGAAATTTATGCCTTGGTATGCTGTTACAGGTAATTCCTGAATATAGACAGCAAGAATGGGATTCGGAAAACAACAACTATGTTGGCATTTTCCACTTCAGGTTTTGGAGGTTTGGTCAGTGGATGGATGTGGTGATAGATGATTTGCTTCCAACCTGTGATAATGAACTGCTGTGCACACAGTCCTCCGTACAAAATGAATTTTGGATTCCCTTCGTCGAAAAAGCTTATGCGAAGTATGTAAAAAATAATCACGTAATTTTTATTTCCAGTTTAAATTCTGTATTAGACTAGTGATGTGGAGATGTTGAATGTTACAAAAGTTGCTTATTTTACTGTCCTTTTATCATTTTATCTTTTATTCTGAATGGTCGTAACAAGTGGTGATAATCTGTAATGAGAGGAAATGCATCTTGACAGGTTTGCCCAGTACGCACACAAAACCACGACATGTTACTCTGAATTTTGTATTGACCTTTCACTGCTACCAGTAGCTTTATTTTTGACTCTTTGTTTTAATTTTTGTATAAAGATTAAATTTGGCATTTGTAATCTTGCTTCAAATTCATGTTCTCTGATATTTCTTATCCAGCAGAGAGTCGTAATTTGTTATTTACTGCACGCAGTATGAGTTAACAGTTGTGTATGTACAGTCACACGTCCCCGGGAATTTTCTCTATATTCTTCTTGCTTATAAATTTTTTCTTATGTGCTAATGTTAGCTTAAAATGTATTTATGTATTGTAGTTTTATGTCCTTTTGGAATCTCTTGACTCCATAGAAACAAAGAATTTTTATTTGGTGTTCACCCTGTTTTTAATTTTATTTTTTTTTATATATATATATTTGTGTTTGTTACTAGATACAAACAGATAAATGTATATGGCACTCTCAAACATAATTACAAATATTCTTCTCCATTGTTACAGAAATTTTGAAGAGCTTCTTTTATCATCTTCCTACAATATCATGTGCTGTTAAACTTGGTCTATTTTGTGTATTTTTGAGGTTTTTTTTTTTTAAATAAATATTATCCTAGAAGAATATTAGTTACGCTTTTAGGCAAGGATGTATGGATAGGTTATTGCGAAATATTGATAACACATCAGAATAGAGAAATATTAAAAAATGTAGGAAGTACAACAGTTACACTGTTGAATTATATGTGCAGGGAGGAAGCTTAATGCACTTGAAATGGGGGCTGACAGATCACTCAACAGCATAGCATGCAAGAGTTCCAGGGGCTGAGATTGGCCGCCATCACTTGAAGGGTTCAGAAATGGCTGTTGAGGATGTCGGACCTTTAATTTTTCAGTATTGGCAGAATTGCTCACTCTGCTAAATTGGAATATTACAGAAAGCAATACAAAGTGGCAGAATTCCATGTTTTGTGTTAGAGTTTCTTTGTGCCCGTAGGAATAAGAATGGAAATGTGCTTCGGAATATAATGTTACAAAATAACTTCGCATTTCTTGAAACTTTTGCTTAAGGTATTCATATTCTGTCTTCAGATTACATGGTTCATATGAAGCACTTGCAGATGGTCATCTTGCAGATGCGTTAGTGGATTTCACAGGTGGTGTGAGTGAAACTTTAGATCTCAAGGCTAATGATTATGATGAGCAAGAAGACAAGCGCTCCATACTGTTCGAAAAGCTTGTGGAAGAAGTCAAAGACCATTCCGTCATGTGTTCAATTATTACTGTAAGTCACATACCTTATATATATATATATATATATATTTGAAGATAGAGTGCAAGGAGTTAACTGTAAAGAAGTTACAGATTTATTTTACATTAGTGTTTTTATAAATCCAATTGTCTCTCCCTACTGCTTTGTCAGGAATGACTTTGAACTGCATCTACTTGTTTTGATTGTCAGTGGAGAGTAAATTTGTGTCAGCAGAAGTTCATTGTTTTTCTAAGCCCTCTTGTCCCATACTGAGGAGTTCCAGTATTGATCACACAACTCAAAACTTACAGCTGTCGCACTAAAAATTTTGAAGGTAGGGATTTGAAAATGTTGATGCTGGGAAACTCTGTTGGCATGTCTTCTTTATAGCGATTCATTGCAATTAACCAGGGCATTAAAAATGTATTAGGAGTAGTAAGAGTGGAATATTTTGCCAGATAATCCATGGAAAGTGCTTGTAATGGCTGGTATTGGAATCATCATCCACAACCCCTTATCCACAATCTGTAATGAAATTTTTTCAAGCTGTATGATAGCTCTGTCAGTATAGTGACTAAGCTATGGGTGGTGATGAATGAGTAATCATTTACTTTCTGGCAAGGGTAAGAGATTTTCTGTCACCGAAGTGTCCAGATAAGTGAGTTTTTGGGCTTTTGGAGTGGTTCAGTTGAGGTTTCTATTGTTCTGGGCTGTTGTGTCTTTTCACAGGGTGATTCATGTGTGATGTTTCGGGACTACCACACTGTCCAGAAATGTCAGGCACCCTTCTTGTAGTGTTGCAAACACAACACCTCAGAAGAACAGAGACCTTAAACTTTCAAAACCAGCTCTGGGGCCCTATCAAACCTCGTATTTAGTGGATAATGGGGGGTTCTTTTGCAGGGGATGAAGCAGTTGGAGCATGTAGCTGACCACTAACCTTCTCTAGTGCCAAGGGTAACATGGTGGAGCTATTCCTATACTGCCATATACAGTGATAACTCAGCTAACGAGTGACCCTGCTAACGAAGATTTTTTCGCTGTTTTTCGGACTCGGCTAACGAATATGGATTCGGCTAAAGAATGTTTTAGTGGATGCGCGCGCTAACATAAAGCAGCAAACATGAACGGTCAGGCCATTCCAGGAGCTTATCTTTTCCGTCTGTATGTGTGTTTCGGCTGACGAATGTGATTCCGGAACGAATTATCTTTGTTAGCTGAGGTATCACTGTATACCTTCCTGGTGTGCAAAGGGACAACTTTGCTTTTACTTTACATTACATGGCATATTTACTGTTGTGGTATAAGTATCTGATGCATAATGATTGTCTGTCAGTTTTGTTTATTGTATGATTAAATTGCTACTGAAGTATAGAGTAGTTTTGTTAGCACTGATTATTATGATTTAGGGCTACCATACATCCTCTTTTCCCCACATATGTCCTATTTTTTGACCCAAAAATTTAAGTCCAGGTGGGTTTTTTAAATTTGTAGAAGTATGTGAATTCTACTGTTTGTTATTTCTTAAAGATTTTTGCATGTTGTATAGATGCTGAAAGTGCAAAAAAAGAAAAGGGTTTGTACTACTTTTTAGACAAATGAAAATTGTAATACATTAGCGTTGTCTGAGTCAAAAAAAAAAAAAACATGAGGTCAGCAGTCAACCTTTTGAATTTCTCAGAAAATTTCAGTATGGAAATTCAGAACAACTTGAACTTGTTGCAAGTGTTCTTAAAGAACATCTTGCTGTGAATTTCATAGCCATGAAATTTAAGGAACTACTAGCAGAGGAATTTTTGAAAGGGAGATTTATTTAATAAAATGGCGACTGTATACATGTCGTCATTTTTAACCTCCATTTTCACTATGTCCTCTTTTTATAGTGGATAAATAAATGTTCACTTTTTATGTGGTGGACGTATGGTAACCCTAATTATGAGTGAATCGTTGGTATACACATACATTTTCTTTCAGTAAAATTTCTAGTTAACTGGAGAGGAACATTCTTCGACATATACAGTTTTTACTTCAGGTTTCAGAATACTGAGATACGAAAACATACACAAACAACTGAGAATGAAGCTACTATATATGAGAATAAATGTATAGCTGTACCAAAAATCGTCCATACGCTCAGAAAACATATACCATGAAAAAGACATAGCAGTGATTTGTAGTAACATTAATGAAAAGTAAGTTGCATAAAACACTATCACATTTTTAACTCTATATCTGAATTCAATGAAACAAAACATGAACACGTAACCAAGGCATAATTGAATAAATACTTTATAAATGCTGGGGAAACCTGTTTGGTATAGCAGGTGAGCCATGATGATGATGTAATGTACAAGCACTGTAAACAGTGCATATGGCTGTAAATTTGCACAGGCAGCCAAAGACAGTATGCGGGAGAAGAGGAAAAAGAACCACCAAAGAAAAGCTACGCTTTTTCCAAGGGCATCATCTTCTTCCATCCCGTCTAATTGTTGTCTGATTTTACGTTTAGGTAACTCAATCTCTGATGAAACTGGTCGAGGTGGAGCTGGGTTCTCAGGAAGTGATGCTGAATCATTCAGTTGTGCTGTTGTTATTTCTTGTGAATTTGTATTGGGTTTTGGAATGTCTGCATAATCTGGTAGGTGTGTGCTGTGTGCAGTGTCTGCTGGCTGTTTGTCACTGTTTGTTTCATCATTGCTTGGGGAGCCATTCGTGAGGTGATCAGATGTACTGTTTGTAAATCCGCGTTGTTGAAGAAATGGTGTTGATCCACTGTCTTCAGCATTGGTCTCTGGCTCATTTGGGTCTCTTTCTTCCTCTGATGGTTGTGAATTCTGCAGTATTATGGGCACTTTTGGTCTCCATGGCTCCTTTCTTCCCATTATTTTCTGGCTCTCAAACCATAAAAATGACACTGTTGTGTGTGCCACTAGCATGAGAGAGGCTGTTACACAGAATGCTTGCATCTGACCTGGCAGGAAAAAGCAGAATGGGCATTAATATTAATATTAATGAGCCCGATTCAAAATGTTTCAGTAACTGACAGCTGATGAAACAGGAATGTTTTGTAAAAAAAAAATTATGATTTTGAGTCCAAAAACATCGAACGCATTGCAGTTCAAGAACCGTAATGCATGCTTGATTGAAGTGCTCAGCTATTCAGTAAAAAACATTGTGTTGGACAAGTACTGTGGCCTTAAAACAGGTAATAACTGCTATCTGTCCATCGCTTCTAATTTGCCATTCACTTGTCCTATGATATCTGATTTGATATTACTTGTTCACAGCATTTAACAGTACTCTAATGTACAGTATTTGAATAAACATTGAGGATCATAAAGAATAACGACACCAAGTGCACCAACCAAAATTAAAATGTTGTCATTTGTTTCTGGCTAGTTAAGAAGGAGTTCTCAGTTACACATGTATGATCAAAAAAGGAATCACAGAAGATATCAGTGGCTGTGGACCAGTTTGCAATGCATTTTATTTAACCTTTATTTCCTGACTTTTCATTCGCAGCATAGCTGCTGATGGTTGGAGTTACTTTCATTTTACATAACCATGCATGCACCTGAGTGGGACGTTTTTCATGTCATCTGAAAAGAGAGTTACATTTAATGGGACAGTGTTTTTTTTTATCTGCTGTTACAGGTTAATATACCATGTGCTTAGTAAACTGGCCCAGAATATTTCTAAGGACTCATTGTTTGCTAAACTTGTGTGTGGTAAACTTTTCATGACCTTGGACTGTGTTACGTAATGTGTGCTTTTAGTATTTATATTTTATTCAGTAGAAGGTACCAAAAACCATGTGGAATTGTACTTACTTATGCGTTTGTTTTGTTGATAATGGGCCAGCATAATGTATAGTTGAAGGATAGCTTGTGGAATTGATTGCAAGAATGGTTGTAAGAATAAATACAGCTCTGTTTGGCTTGGCTGGCTAGCTATCAGGAGTGCTTCTTCACGCCCTGTCTCATTTAGCAGAGCTTCAAATGACCAGAATAACTGTTTAGCATACCTTGAAAGTGAAAGATATTTCTGTTTGCATTAAAGTAAATCAATTGAGTATTCAGAATTGTTCAGTTCATTGTAGAATTAAATTGCTATATGTGTGTGTATCTGTTGTATTTGGGAGGGCAAGTGCGGTGTTAGCTTAGTAGTTGTTAATGTGCAGTTTCTTACATTATCTGACTCCCTTCTGAAAGTTGCATGTCTCTGTATTTAGCCTGCTTTAAATGAGCAATTTTTGATCGACACTTGACTGTATTCAACTGGAGAGGTGGATTTTCATCATAGATTGTAAAATATGAAGAAATAATTTGTACTAAACTCTCCCATGCTACAGCGAAGATACGAGGGTTGCTCAGAAAGTAATGCCTCACATTTTTTTTCTCATTCCAGAATAAAGATAGCAATGTGAAAATTGAGAGGTAGCAACACTGATATTTATTGCGCACATGTGTGTAAGTACACGATCCCCCGACAGCGCCACTGTAGTAGTCTGTGAAAATGGCTTTTATGTCTGACACACATTACAAACAATGATCTGTAATTGAATTCTTAGTGGCGGAGAAAGAAAGTGTGGGCAACATTCACAAACGGTTGTGTGCTGTGTATGATGGAAGTTGTGCAGTTGATAGGAGCACCGTTGGACGCTGGGTTCAGAGAGTTAAGGCTTCAGGAAGTGGAGGAACAGAGCTGCATGATAGACCGCGGACTGGGCGTCCTGCCACATCCACCAGCCCAGACATGTAGCAGCGCACCGATGGCATTATTCATGCGGATTGGTGCATCACAAGACGGCAATTGGCCGTACAGCTTTCAGCCAGCAATGGAAGTGTAATGGCAATTATTGACGCTTTGGGATATTCAAAAGTAAGTGCAAGATGGGTTCCTTGAAGTCTCACAACCGAGCACAGACGTCGAAGGAAAGCCATCTGTTCTAAATTGTTGGAAGGTTTTGGTGCTGAGGGGGCGGCCTTTTTGTCCTGGATTGTCACAGGTGACGAAACCTGGTCTCACCATTATGAGCCGGAGATGAAAAGGCAGACAGTGGAGTGGCATCATCCGCAATCGCCAAGAAAAAAGAAGTTCAAGACAACTCCTTCCGCTGGAAGGGTCATGATCACTGTCTTTTGGGACATAGATGGAATGATTCTGGTGGATGTGATGGCCAGAGGTGATGAGACAATCAATTCGGATGTGTACATCAAAACCCTCCAAAAACTGAAACAGCATTACCAGCGAGTGCGGCCTAACAGGAATCCAGGAGACATGTTGATTCAGCACAACATTGCCTGCCCTCACACAAGTCTACAAACCCAGGAGGCAATTGCCAAATTTGGTTGGACTGAGCTCCCCCATCCCCCCTATAGTCCTGATCTGGTGCCATCAGATTTTCATCTTTTTGTGCCACTGCAGGATGCACTGCGTGGGACAAGGTTCGAAGATTATGAGAGTGTGATTCATGCAGTGAGGACGTGGCTACATGAACAGGAAATGAGCTGGTACAGGGAAACATGCCCTTGTTTCGCGCTGGCATAAGGCTGTAGACGTAGATGGAGATCATGTGGAAAAATAACATGTGTAGAGGAAACATCCAGTTACACTGTGCGTGAATTTCATACATTCTGAATAAGTAGTTTCCAAATAAAAAAATGTGGTGCATTACTTTCTGAGCAACCTTCATATCTTGTTTAATAACACTGGCCTTTTCTGTCTTGAGTATGTTCAATTTAGCTATAAGTTCACAGAGACCTACAGGGGTGGCCTTAAGGCATGACCAGATATTTTATGATAAGAAATTTTTCGCAAATAGATACTCAAGAGACGATATTCATTGTAGTGACCATACATATGATGCATCTGATTAATTTGAGAGGCACGTGAGACATCTGGAAACAAGGGGTGAGAGGGATGTCACATTGTGGATGGGAAACCCAGTTTTGTGGAAGTATTTTTTTAATCATGAATACTAATTCAGGCATTGTTTACAACAATTATAACTTTTTTGGTATGTTGTAACATGTATTGGCCATGCTCACGATGGATACAACTCCAGTTTTGGGGAGCGTCCTGTTGTAAGCGTGTGGTTCACAAGAAACAGTGAAGTGGCCTAACGTATGTAGAAACACGAGCAGACTTTGTCTTCTGTTTTAATAAAGCAGCTCAAACTGAGGATAATTTGTATAATTTGTAGAAAAAACAAATTAACAGCTGACTCTGTGTTAAACACGGTGGAAGACCACAGAACAATATGGATGTCACTGCCCATTTGTAAGAACCAATTCTTTGATCTTTTGGAAACTTGACTGATAAATGTGCAGTGTGGTTTAGCTCAGAGACTCAAAATACTTTTATCTGGGCTAAGCAGAATCAACGTTTCTATGAAGAAGTGGCACTGAAACAACGTTGTATTATGATGGGGACTGCTGTGATGCAGACTGCTTGGGGATTTTCCATTGTCTAATTTTAGACCCTGAAATGTGGACCTCATAAATGGCATAATTTTGCAAGAAGATGAGGCCACAGGTCGTCATGCTGCTGATGTACATTTTTCCCCCTAAATGCACAGTTTACACGTTGGATTGGGCAACTTGGACCTAATATCTGGCCTCCCTGAGGTACCAACCAGCACATGTGATTGTTGGTTGTGGTCTTTTGTGAAGGAAGCACAACTCAGATGAAATCTGTAGCTGAGAAAAGATGTGAAATTTGCCCTATCTTCAACACCATTACACTGCTTTATTAAAAGGCAGAATTCACAAGATTGTCCTTGATGGTGAATGTACTTATGTATGTCATGAACCATACCAAAAACGTGCTTAACCTTTTGACGCCTAATGTCAACTATAGTGGTCGTACCGCACTGCTGACTTCTAAAGTTGCATTTTATATATTTATTCAACAAATATAGGTACTGAATATTTTAAACACGGTATATACTCTCCGTTTTTT
>Ga0123352_10009960_pt1 | contig 14908 bp, 11 predicted proteins | sample TergutLab28metaG_FD_89700 | JGI IMG/M metagenome (GOLD analysis project Ga0123352, IMG submission 89700) | Labiotermes labralis P1 segment gut microbial communities from Petit-Saut dam, French Guiana - Lab288 P1 | ecosystem: Host-associated > Arthropoda: Insects > Digestive system > Gut ... | reverse complement strand
TCTGTTCAGTAATTTGCCAAATGCAACAACAATAGAGGGATTAGAATATATTGATACGAGTAATGTAACAAATATGAATGCAATGTTTAATGGTTCAAGCAGTTTGCGAGAACTGGAATTTTCAAGCTGGGATACAAGTAATGTGACTGATATGGGTTGGATGTTTCAAGGTACAAATGGTTTGTCAAGTCTTGATTTGTCTAGCTGGGATACAGGACGCGTAGTTAGCATGAATAGTATGTTTCGTAATACAAGCGGTTTAGTTAATCTTGATGCATCAACCTGGGATACAAGCAATGTAACGAATATGAATAGCATGTTTGCGAATGCTACCGGCTTGGTTGAACTTGATTTATCTAATTGGGATACACGTAGAGTAACCGATATGACTCAAATATTTATGAATGTGAATAGTCTTAGAGTTCTAAGCTTAGGTGAGAATTTTGTTTTTCGTTTAATTGTGTTCTTTCCAAACGTACCGAATAATGCGACATATACCGGAAGATGGCAAAACATTGGTGCCGGAACAATAGAAAATCCTACCGGAAGTATAGCTTTCACAAGTGCAGAGCTTGTGAATCAATTTAATGGTGCTACCATGGCGGATACCTTTGTGTGGCAACGAAGAGATGCCATTGTACCTTAATTTCGGAAGTGCTCATTTAATGAAAGTAGATATCTTAGCTTTATAAACTTATGTAGGCGCAGAAGCTTTTATTGAAAAAAGTTGTAGTATATTGAATTGATTGATGAATTTAAGGAACAGAAAGCACCATTTTGCGATAAGATTTTGTTTTAAACAAATCAGAAGCAAAGGTTGGTGCTTTCGATGGTTTGTGTCAAATAAAGTTAAGTGGGGTTAAATATTGAAATTGTGTTCGAAAGAAATCATAGTATAATAAAATAAATAAATTCAGTTTTTGTTTTGTAGTAAGAAAGTGCCTGTATCTAGGCAGGTTATGACGTTTTATAGTTACTTAAAAATGTTTAAACAACAGGGAGAGTATGAAATGTTCAAAAAGAGATGGATACTTAGTTTGGTTTTAATTGTAATGATGGCATCTGGTAGTATTTTGACTGTAATTGCAACAACAAATTTGACAGGAGAGTCTGAGGGTCAAATCACCTTTGAGCCTGATGATACGCCAAATTTGGGTGACATCAGAAATCCGGAAAATCCGGATGACCCGTTTAATCCTCATTATCCAGGTCATATCATCACGGGTTCCGATGGAGCACTTAGAATTGAAGCGGTTCCGAATTTTATGTTCGGACAACATGTTATCAATACGTCAAATAGGATGTTTCCGGCACTTGTTCCAAGAGGAATAGATGTTGATGAGGTAGATCGCCATGTACCACATTTTGTTCAGATTGGTGATTGGCGTGGCACCGGCCAGGGTTGGACGTTGTCAGCCCAATTAAGTAGCCAATTTTCCGGTGGCGGATGGACGTTAACAGGAGCCCAAATTCATTTGCGGAATATTGGAGCCTTATCTGCAAGTCCGGCAGTTAGCCCCACAAGTAGTAACATCAGACCGACGGAAGCGGTACTTCGTTATGGCAATGGTTTGGTCAATTTGGTGAGAGCTGGGGAAAATGAGGGTATGGGTATTACCTCTGTTCGTTTTGGAAATTATATGTTGGGTGGTGGTGATGCGGTAGCGGCATCCAACAGTGTGTTTTTGTCCATTCCACCGAGTACACAGATATTTGCAACCACTTATGTAGCAACCATTACCTGGAGATTGGTAGAAGGGCCGATGGGTTCTTGGGATGATTCCGGGAATAATGGTTCACAAACTTGGAATCCGCCAAGTGGTCCGCCACCTGGGGTAACCACTGAATGGAGGCCCATGCACATGGCACCGCCGGTTGAAGGTGGAATAATCACGTTTCGGGATGGTTTTCCTTGGTCTGATATTATTTGGAGATGGGATGGGGAAGAATGGATTTTGGAGCGAGATAATAGTAATTCTCATATTACCGGTTCACTTATGTTTTTGATGGGTATATTTTATCGTATTCCTTCTTCGCCGGGGATGACGAGTGATTGGTTTTGGACAGGAACGGAGTGGATTCCGCCCAATCGTTGGCCAGTTAGTGGAGGTCTTCGCGACCCATGGGGCGTATCTCTGTTATCTACACATCCTCCCGGAGTCGCATATGATGAATGGGATGATTTTGCTCTTGTGTCACCAGTATCTGATTTGCGATATGTGTTTTTCTGGGATAGTTATAATGCGCAGTGGTGGGCTCCTAGAATTGGAAATATATGGCAAGCTATTAATGACGGCAGAGTAATGGGGGTTAATTCGGGACTGTGGGGTAATTACGTGGATTTACCGAATGCACCAAAAACGGGAGCGTTCTCATTTGCAGAAGCGTACTGTTGGGATACTTATAATTGGGTTTTTACTTGGTTTATGCTAAGTGATGGTGTTTGGATTGCGGAAAATGACTGGTAGGCCGTGTCTGGATTATTTCATCTAAAAGAATTATTTGATAATGAAGTAACAGTCTTTTCTTTTCGTGTTTATCACAGGGAGGAAAGGGCTGTTTTTGAATAAATGGAATATTGTGTCAATGATTATTCTAAAAAACTTGGCGAATGGAATCCATATGATGGTAAGCGATTAACAACCAAGTGCCTATTATCATAAGGTTATGTATGTTAAAATTCAAATAAAATCAAGTTTTTCAAGTTATAGTTTTTCGAGTTATTCAAGTATTAATAAATACTAAGAAAGGATTTTATTATGGATAAACGGATATTTTTTAATGTACGGATGGTTTACCATTTACATTTTAAATTTAAATATGTATTACAAAATTGTATTAAAAATAAAAACGGTAAAAAGACTGTATTTTTACGGGGGAGGGGTGATTGATGTCAGATAAAGTTAAGAATTGTCAAAAGTTGACATTATTTACAAAGAAAAATTTGCTATAGTTTAAGATAGGGTTAGATATTTCATTTTTATTTTAATGGTACTAGACGGCTTAGTAAGTTGAAAAAGGAGGAAATGTTTTAATGAAACGTAAACTATTGGGAATTATTATTTTGTTGTTTGCTGTATTTGCGGTGGGAGGATTGATGTCAGATACTGTGTATGCGATTCCGGCAGATTCAACACCGTGGCAATTTGAGCAACCGGACGGTACAAGTATTACTCTTATTACCTTTGGAGATGAATTTTTTTCTTGGACGGAAACCACATCAGGTTTTGTTGTTGAGTATGATTCAGATGCAGAAGCTTTTTATTATGCGTACATAGAAGATTCTATTTTGCGCCCCGGAAACCAAAGAGTAGGGCAGACAGTGTTATCACGTAGTGATTCATTAATTGCTCATACAAGTAGTAGGCTAACTAGAAGTGGCATACAAGGATTATTGGAAAATATTGATAGAACCTTATATATAGAACAATTTTCTGGACCTATGATGCGTTCAGCGGTGATGGGAAGACCATCTATTATACAGACAAACAATCGGCAGCCTTTGTTGCTTTTGCTTGTAGAGTTTAGTGATAGACAATTTTCCCCTGTTTACTTGAATGAGGCATTTCCAACAACAACATCATATTGGTCAAACAAATTTTTTGGTGAAACCGGAAGGACAGTTAATACTTGGTTTCGGGAAATGTCCGGTGATTTTGATTTACAGTTTACTAAACCATCGTTTACGCAAGAAAATAGTTTTTCCGTGCAAGAGCCAATTCCCGGTGTACATTCTGTGCTCATTCAAGATGGAGTAGCTTTGGTGCGTTTGGAGCGGGAACATCCACATCCTCAGAGAAATCCGGAGACGGGTCGTTTAACTAGTGTACATCCTGATGTTAGTTTGGCATTTGAAGCCGTTAGACCATTTGTAGATTTTTCAGAGGTTCCGATAAGAAATAATCGTATTTATAATGAGGACTTCAACATTTATAGCGTATTTGCCGGGTACGAAAGAACGGCATTAGAGGGTGTAACCAGAGATCAATCAGTTCCTGGGCATGCTTACCCAAATGCGTGCTCGATTTATGGTGCACAGGGAATTCATAAAGGTGTGAGTTTATTACCTGTTGCCAATAATTCAAAAAGATTATCAAGCGTTGCCATACATGGTGAATTGCAAACTTCAACGCATACTATGGGAATTGGGGTTGCGGTGCATGAAATTGGACATTTGATGGGGGCACCGGATTTTTACGATCCCACAGGAGCCTCGGAGGGTCTGGGGTTTTACTGTGTAATGGCATTAGGAGGATGGGGAGCGGCAATACATGAACCATGGGCTGCTAGAGCCGGATGGACACCGGTAGGTTTTGGTGCTTTTATGAAAGTATCATTAGGTTTTGCTGAGCCTGTGGTTGTATCTGTTGATTCTATGGATGAAGTATATCAGGAGATTTATGTTCATAGTCGTGGAACAGATGAAGGTTATAATGTTATAAAAATAGTTAGTGAAGCTGATCCAAATCAATATTTTCTTGTGGAGAACCGGCAGCAAATTGGTTTTGATGCAGGATTGTTTAGTGCCAGAGTATTTTTTGATGGGGCCTCAGCACCTCGGCATTCAGGTATATTAATCTGGCATGTTGATGAAGGGGTTTTAGCGGCGAGTGAATTTGATCATGAGGGCAGAATGAGACAGCAGTGGCATTCGCCGGTAAATAATTGGATGCATAGGGGAGTTGCCGTAGAGGGTTTAACACAGAGGATGGAAGATGGATATGTATTCTTTCGAGCGGATGGTCAAAATGAATTTGGCCTGTATAGTGAACCTAATTCTAATTTCCATATATTAGGGGAGCGTCAATTGCGGCTAAGTGCTTATAATTGCCATCCACAAGATTTGCCTAGTAATATTGAGATTTTAGTTTTAGATAATAGTGCAACTTCTATGCAGGTTCAGATTACATCTTTAGTTGATAAAAGAAATGTAGTTGCGGAAGGAAGTTTTGCGGATCAATCGGGTATTGATGGAATGCGTGGGGCTCGGTGGATATTGTATGAAGATGGTACATTAGAAGTTAGTGGAGGATTTATGAATTGGACGTTGTTCAATGGACCTTGGCAAGCCTACCGCAATCAGATTAATCAAATTATATTTACAAATCCGGTGACTGCCGGAGTATCATTAGCGAATCTATTTAGTAATTTACAAAATGTAACGGCAATAGAAGGTTTAGAGTATATTGATACAGGCAATGTAGTTAATATGAATAGAATGTTTAACGGAATGTTAGGCTTAACAAGCTTGGATGTTTCTAGTTGGGATACAAGTAGAGTGACTAATATGAGTTGGATGTTTCATAATGTAAGGAGTTTGATTGAGCTTGATTTGTCCGGTTGGGATACAAGTAGTGTTACGAGCATGGGAGTTATGTTTAATAGTGCTAGTAGCTTGGTTAATCTTGATGTATCGACTTGGGATACAAGCAATGTGAGAAGTATGGAAGTTATGTTTGCGGGAGCAAATAGAATTGTGCATCTGGATCTTTCGAGTTGGGACACGACGAGTGCCAATAACACGTCGGGAATGTTTCAGAATATGTTTGGTTTAAGAGCCCTAAGTTTAGGTGAGAATTTTGTTTTCGTAGGGGACGTGAATTTGCCTGGTGTACAAAATAGTGGAAGATATACTGGAATGTGGCAAAACATTGGTGCCGGAACAATAGAGAATCCAACCGGAAATATAACTCTAACAAGTGCAGAGCTTATGAATCAATTTAATGGTGCTACCATGGCGGATACTTTCGTGTGGCAACGAAGAGATGTCATTGTACCTTAATTTCGGAAGTGCTCATTTAATGAAAGTAGGTATCTCAGCTTTATAAACTTATGTAGGCGCAGAAGCTTTTATTGAAAAAAGTTGTAGTATATTGGATGGATTGGTTAATTTTAGGAAAAGAGAGCACCGCTTTGCGATAGGATTTCGTTTTGGAAAAAATTCAAAAGCAAAGACCGGTGCTTTCGATGGTTTGTGTCAAATAAATTCAGTTTTTGTTTTGCAGCGTAAACGGCAAATCATGAGTACCTAGCCATCCACTAGTTTTTTTGAGATAATTGGAGAGTATTTAAAAAACTAATAGTTTTTTGGAGGTCATTATGGATAAAACAATTCATGAAATACGATTATCTCAATGAACATCAGTTATAAAGGAATGCCGTAGTAGTGGCATGACCGTTTGAGCTTGGTGTGAGCAAAACAATATCAACAAAAAACGTTTTTATTATAAAATAGGTGAAACCCTTAGAGAATAAAGGATTAGAAACAAAAAGGCAGTGTTAAATTTGACACTACGTTTGCTCAAAACGAGGTATTTGTATGGATTACATTAAAAGAGATATTGATCCCACTGGTGTTAGAAGTTTCAAAAAGCTATTCGGCAGTTTATTTCAATTGAAAAGCATATAAATTCATGATAAGATGAAGTCCAACATGCACCGGAGTTATTTCCGGAAATAAAGCGAATCGTTGATGAAAGTGAAGGATATGGACAAGTTTGGTTAACAGGTTCTCAACATTTCTCAATGATGAAAAATATTCAAGAGTCATTGGCCGGGCGTATTGGAATCATTAAAATGTATAGTTTTTCTAAACATGAAATAGACAACGTGCAGTTTTCTACACCTTTAGGCTTTTCCTTTGAGGAACTTGAAAAACGACAAAGAGAAACAAGTCCAACAGATTTACAAGATGTTTTTCGTTATATATGGACAGGTGGTATGCCACGCGTATCACAAATGTCTGATAGAATGCGCAAGAACTTTTTTGATGCCTATACCAATACTTATCTTTTAAGAGATATTGTTGATTTAGGGGGTGTATCTGATAGCATGAAATTTATTAGATTTTTACGTGCTTGTGCTGCATTGACCGGTGAACAGGTTAATTATAAAACGCTGGGGGATGCTACGGATATATCACAGCATACGGCAAAAAAATGGCTTTTACTACTAGAAAGTATGGGGATCATCTATCTTCTTCAACCTCACATGAATAATGAGCTAAAACGTTTAGCAAAAACACCGAAGCTATATTTTTTAGATACGGGGTATTGCGCAGCGTTATCCATGTGGCCATCTAAGGAAACAATGATGAGTGGTCCGGTTGGGGGAAAATATTTTGAGAATTATGTTATATCCGAATTGGTACGTGAATTAGAATATTGTGGAAATCAAGCTAATTTAACTTATTATCGGGATTCAAATGCCAATGAAATTGATGTTTTTATTGAGCGAGGGAACCATATTCATCCCTTAGAAATTAAACTTTCTGCAAATCCGAAAAGAACTGAAGTTAAGAAATTTTCAGTTATTGAAAAAGCCAAATTTGAGCAAAGTACAGGTGGAATAATTTGTATGGTGCCGAAACCTTACATGATTGATGAAAAAAATTCATTGATACCGGCAAACTTGATATAACGAATATTGAACACAATGAAACGAAAAATAAGTTGAAAAGGTTGTTATCTATGAAACTACAAAAAGGATTGGATTCATTCCAATTAAAAATAATTGCATTGATTTTTATGACAATTGATCATATTGCGGTATTTGGATTATTAAGCCCATTTTCGGATACCGTACACACTGTTTTTAGAAGCGCGGGTCGGATAGCCGCCCCGATATTTCTATTTATTCTCGTACAGGGTTTGCTTCATACAAGGAGCAAGTTGAAATTTATTGTTCGCTTATACATTGCTGCTGCTGCGGTAGAGGCACTTAATGTGATATTCCAACTTGGTTTTTTTGCAGGTTACCCATTCACGCCGGGCAATATTTTCCGCACATTGATGTACACTGCCCTTTATATAACCTGCATAGAATATATAATCAACGCAGTGAAGAAAAATGAATATAAAAAAATGATATTGCCTCTGTTTGGGATGATTTTGCCATTTGTTGCAGCATGGATATTCAGCCTAGCAAGCCAATATGCAGATTTATATATGCAAGCCCCGTTGATACCCTTACGTGGAATAGATATACTGACCATGCTCTTATGTCCGATTCATACAATAGAGTTTAGTTTATTGTTTGTAGTGCTTGGAGTGGTATGGTATTTTGTCAATCGCAAAATGTTGAATTGCTTGATTTTGGTGCTGTTGTCAGGCATATCTTATTTACTAAATCATACATTGTTTATGGATTTGCCTTTTTCAAATGTGCTGTCCTTTAATTTCTATCAGTTGTTTGTAAGTGTTCAATGGTATATGGTTTTGGCTGTTCCTTTTATTGCTTTTTACAATGAGGAAAAAGGAAGAAGTTTGAAATACTTTTTTTACATATATTACCCATTGCATCAATATGTTTTGTTTCTCCTTGCAATAATTCTTTTCAAAACGTGATAGGTGAAGTTATAAAACAGTTGTCAAATAAAATGATGTTTAATTTTGCGAAAAAAATGCAAAACCAAACAATGACTATTGAATTAAATCTTCTTGCCGGTTATAATTAGAATCATGGAGAACATAAAATAGAGAAAAACTTGTAAACTATGATAAGGACGGTGTTGAGATGTTGTTAAGATTTAAGGTATCTAATTATAAATCATTTTTAAATGAAATAGAATTTTCTATGCTTCCGGCTCCAAAACAAAAAGGATTGGAGTATAGTCTTTTTCGTGAACGTTTTCGCGGTCGTTCACTAAAAGTTCTAAGTTCCTCGGTTGTATATGGTCCCAATGCATCCGGTAAAACAAATATGATTGGGGCAATGGATGTGTTGCGCTCAATCGTTCTTGAAGGTGATATAAAAAATGGAGAAAAAGTCATTAGTCCAAATAATGCAGCAGCATTTTTAGAATTGATACCAAATAGTAAGTTAAATAAAAGTAAGCCGGTTAATTTTGAAATTGATTTTATGGAAGGTGATTTGCGTATCCAGTATAATCTAAGTCTTGATTTGGGAACTTTTCTGATATCGGATTATAAAAGGCGAATTTTGAAAGAGGATTTGATTGTAAATGGATATGAAATTTTTAATCGTAGTCAAGAGATAAATATCAAAAATACGAAAGAGTTAAAAAGATTTACATCTATTGATGATGAAAAACAAATTGCAGATTTAGTTAGTATTGCTACAAATAGTTTAGATCCGCAGGAGCTGTTTTTGACCAATGGTTTTCGTTTGTTGTTTTCGGTGCAACTTGCGCAGTTTGTTATGGATTGGTTTGCGAATAAGTTTTTGGTTATTTATCGTGCTGATGCAGTTCAGATCTTAGATAGGAAAAAAGACTATAAGAAAGGCGTAGGTATATATTTAGAAAAAACGCTACGTAAAGCGACGGGACTATTTGGTGTAGGAGAAAATGAATTGGGATATACTGCGGTTGAAGATGAGCAAAAACCAATGCTATATTCTATTTTTGGAAAAAAAGATAATCTGGCAATTCCGGCTGAAGTGTATGAATCCTTTGGAACACTAAGATTTATCAATATCTTTCCTTTAGTGATTAGAGCAATCAAGTCTGGTGGAACATTAGTTGTAGATGAATTTGATGCATCTATTCACCCAATGGCATTGATGAGCATAATTAATATTTTTCATAATGATGATATAAATGTGAATAAAGCGCAATTGGTTTTTAATACGCATAATCCCATTTTTTTAAATCAAAATCTATTTAGAAGGGATGAAATCAAGTTTGTTGAAAGGGATGAAGACAATGGTAGTGTGCTTTATTCTTTGTCTGATTTTGGCACATCAGGTAGAGGTGGCGTGCGTAAAAATGAAGATTATATGAAGAACTATTTTGTTAGTAGATATGGAGCTATCAAGGAAATTGATTTTACTCCTGTATTTGAGAATCTTTTAAAGGATGAAAATGAGGTATTACATGACGAGGAATAGAAAGCAGAGTCTAAAATATTACTTTTCTGTTGAGGGATATACAGAAAAATGGTATTTTGAGTGGTTACAGAAACTCATTAATCAACAAAAGCAAGGAAGATATTTGGTATCATTTGTTTGTAAGATTCAGAAAAATCCTTCTAAGTTTGTGAAGTCATTAAATATTACTAATGTTGGAAAGAAACAAAAGTTATTTCATGTTTCTGATTATGAAAGTGATGATCCAATACACAGTAAACAATTTATTGAAACAATGGACAATTTGAAAAAAGCAAATATTTCCGGAAAAAACATTAAATATGAATTTGCTTACAGTAATTTAACCTTTGACCTTTGGATGATACTTCATAAATCTATGATGAATGAATCGTTGGCACACCGAGACCATTATTTAAAGTATATTAATAAATCGTTTTATGAATCATTTCGGGAAATGAAGGAATACAAGAAAGAGAAAAATTTCAAAAGATATCTTGAGAGTTTATCCATTGAGGATGTTATCAAAGCGGTGCAAAGAGCCAAGGAAATTATGTCCAATAATGAAAAAAACGGTTATACTTTAAATAAATATAAGGGTTATAGCTATTATAAAGAGAATCCGGCATTGGAAATAGGCAATGTGGTTGGAGAAATTTTAAAGGAATGTGGTTTGATGATGTAAGGAAAAATTATAATAAATAGTGCAGAAGAAATAGTTAAACCTATTCATGAAAACAGGGAAGGAGGTGTAACCAATGACACCAAGACAAAAATTAAATATGTTACGTTGGGGTTTATTTGAAATCATTACACTGATTATCGGCGCATTACACATGATACTGATACCGGCCCACAGGACATATGCATTGCCTTTTTATGGCGTGCTTTTCCTTGGTTTGATTGCCTGGGTCATTACACTTTTGGTATTGAAGTCAAAAGGGCGTAAAAACAACTAGCGAAGCGGGTATACCGTATCGCTAGTTGTTTTATAACTTATCGGATTTAGGTGGTTCAAGAAATCAACCCAGGTTTGTCACTGGGCACAAACTTAAAGAAAATGGCAGCGGCCACAAATAAAATGGCGATTCCGGCCACACCATAGTGCGCCTGTCCGGTTGCAAGTGATACCACCCCAAAGATTGCCGTACCAAGGACGGAAGCAAACCGGCTAAACACATTATAAAAGCCAAAGTATTCATTTGATTTTTCCTTTGGAATGATGCGACCAAAGTAGGAGCGGCTCAAAGCTTGAATGCCGCCTTGGGCTGTTCCGACCAACATAGCCAATGCCCAAAACATGATGGTAAGTGTTTCGATGCCTCTTGCGGGTGCCATAAATAAAGCAATAAAGCAAATCACAATATAGGTGCCGATGGCAAAATAAATCATGGCCTTTGCGCCGAATTTTTTCGCTAGTTTTCCATAAATAATCGCAAAGGGAAAAGCGACAAACTGGGTCACCAAAAGAACCGCCATCAAAGTCAAGGCACTGATTCCGATTTCGGTACCATAGGCTGTAGCCATTCGGATGATGGAGCCTACACCGTCACTGTATAGGAAAAAAGCAACCAAGAAAATAAGAATATGTTTTTGCTTTGCGATGTCTTGAAAGGTCAACCAGACATTCACAAAGCTCTTTTTTACATAACCTTTTTCTTTTGGAACGCCGTATTTTTGATGCACATTTCTTAGCATTGGGATAAGAAAAACAATCCACCAAACCACTGCAATGATAAAAGCGATTCGATAGGCAATCATCGTATCCATATGAATGATTTGAAGTTCTGCCAATAATACAAAAACAATACTAAGAATAAATGGCAGGGCACCTCCCACATATCCAAAGGCAAAACCCAAGCTGGAGATCCAGTCCATTTTTTCATCATTGGTAACATCCACCAAAAAAGCATCATAAATTTTGTTTTGCCCGGAGTAACCCACCGAAGCGATGACAAAAACAACCAACATCACAAACCAATAGCGTTCCGGTATAAAAGCCAAACCAAACGTACCCAATAACCCAATAAAAGTAAATACACAAAAAAGGAATTTTTTTCGTCCTTGAAAGCCTGAAAGGGTTCCAATCACGGGTGCCATCACCCCAATGACAATCATACTAATCGTATTACCAAAGGCAAAATATGCCACCGCGGTAGCTCCGTCAACACCTGAGTTTTCTGCCGCTTGTAGAAAAAACAAGCTCATAATAACCGTCATCACAATCATCACAAATGACTGACTGGCCCAATCACAAATGACCCAACTAAATTCTTCCTTTGTGAGTCCTTTGGTAAAAGGGATTCTGGATTTCCATTCTTTTTCTTCTGTTTTCAATTTGCACCTCACTAAGTTTTGTTTTGAAATGGTATACGATGTTATCCTTCGTGGATTTCGTATTGGGTTGCAGATATCGTAAAGAATTCATCACAACAAGACTCAACGAATGAAAGAAGTCCCGCCACAGTGACAAGGTTTCCGATTTCCGGGAGATCTAATGTACCATGATACTCCACAATAATATGAAAATCTCCTGCTTCATTTACCAGAGCAAAGCCCTGGGGGTTCACATTGCTAACAGTGCCGGTCAGCGTGATTTCACCCAAAAAGGCATCGGGATCATCTTGTATGTCCTCCATGGTAAATGCATCTGCTTGCCCGGCATGCTCCCTTTCAGTTCCATTACATGCAAAAAGAAATAAACTGAAAATCAAAACAATTGCGCCATAAGTGATCCGTCTAATGTTACTCATTTTTTCCCCTTTCCTATTTGTTGGATTTTATAAATTTTTTCAATGCAGCCAAACCTCTGGTAGAGATACGGCAATACTCACCATTTATCATTTTTAATTCCATTTTTTCTTTATCAATATAGTCAATATTTTCCACATTTGCCACATAAGAATTGTGAACACGCAAAAAGGAATGGTGATAACTTTCCGCATCTTTTAGTAGATAACGAAAGTGTAGCTTTCGATTGACCAGATGCAAAATCACATGGTTTCGTTCGCCGGAGGTTTCAAAAAACATAATGTCACGCAGCGCAAATACATGAACTTTGCCACCGATATTCACCAGGAAATGTTGGTTGCTTTCCTTGCGTGTCGCCAAATAACGTTGATAGGCCACATCAATGCTTTTGGTGATTCTTTGTTTGGTTTCCTCATAATCTTTTCTTTTAATAATGTAATCTAAAGCTTCTATTTTAAGGGAAAAGGTCAACAAGGTTAATTCGCTGTGAATGGTTACAAAAACAATATGACCCAGCAAATCCCGCTCTCTGATTTCGCTTGCCAATGTGAAACCGTTTATTTGTTGCCCAAAATTCACACCCAAGAAATAAAGACCGATTGTTTTTGGGTGCATGCGCAAATAATTTAAAATTTTTTGGGGATTGTCCGTAGACATCACCAATTTCATATCAAAATCTGCAAGAAGGATATGATTTTGGACAGTGTGTTCTACACGTTCCCGTTGCATTGCATCGTGTTCACAAATAAATATTGACAGCATAGTGCCCTCCTTTACGTTTGCATTTCAAGCAAACTTGTGTATCGGATTTTGCGAATTCGTATATGTCTGAACAGTAACTAAATACTATTACAGAAATGTAATTATGTAAAGTAGAAATTTTAATTTATGGAAAAGAAATACAACAGTAAGGATGAAAAAGTGTGTTATTTTGCCGGATAAAAAAAACAGAAAAGCATATATTTTTGCATGTTAATCAAAAAATGGAATTTTAAAGAAAAGATGTTGTATGATGTTCTCGGGTGAAAGATATCGGAATAAGGATATTCAGAAGAGGGAATGTGTTATGGAAGCATTAAAAATTGCTCTTTGTGATGATGATACACAGGAGCGGGCATATTTTTATAATTTATGCAAAAAGTTAAAAGAGCGCAAACGTATTCAAGTAAAAGTGAAAGAATATGAGCGTGGGGATACATTGTTGTTTGATTTTCAGGATTCACGCATCAAAGCAAGCGTGGATATTGTGTTGTTGGATATTAATATGCCGGGCACCAATGGAATTGATGTGGCAAAAGGTTTGCGCAATGCGGGGTTTCAGGGCTCTATTATTTTTGTTACAAAGTCAAAGCGGCATTGGAAATCGGCTTTTGATGTGAAAGCATTCCATTATATTACAAAAGACGAGGACGCAGAGGAACGCTTTTTGGGTGTTCTTGCAGAAGCGGCAGAAGAAGCAATGGAAAAACGTGATAAAGCCTTGTTGTTTTCAGCGATTGATGAGACCCGCAGAGTGAATGTGGCTTCTATTTCACATTTTGAAGTTTCAAGATATATGGTTCGTGTGTATTATGGGCAGGATGAATTTGAATTTACTTCATCATTGGCAAAAATAGAGCAGTTGCTTTCTAATAATGAAAATTTTATGAAAGTAAATCGTGCTTATCTGTTGTCTCTCTCTCATATTGAGCGATATGACGAAAAAGCAAAAAACGTAGTGATGCAAAATGGAATAGTAATACCGGTTAGCCGAAATTATAGCAAAAAGTTAAAAACAAGGATGACAGAATTGTTGAACGGATAATAAGCGTTAGAAGGATTTTTAGGAATAAGCGTCTTTCAGAAACATCAAAGGATGCTTGTTTTTGTATTTAAAAATATATGATGTGTATCAATTTAGAAGTTGAAACTATCATTTTATACGTTCTGAAACACAGGAGGCCATAAAGTATGCTACCCTGCTAACGAACAGTAATAAATGTAAACAAGAGGATTATGCGAATGGTAACAAAACAAGATGAGCAAAAAAGTAAAGATGTGAAGTCTCATCTTGGTGGAATCTTTTTTTATTTGATTTTGATTGGGATTGTTGTGGTTGTATTTTTTCTAACCCGAGAGGAAGAGGCAGGGATTCCCAGACATATCGCGGGATTTTCTGTCATGCGGGTATTAACGGGCAGTATGCAAAGTGAGATACCCCAGCATTCTTTTATTATCACAAGGCAGGTAGATCCACAGGAAATCCGAGTGGGGGATGACATTACGTTTTTGGTCAGTGAAACCAGAACCATGACCCATCGTGTGATTTTGATTTATGAGGACTATCGGGATA
>Ga0123352_10009956_pt1 | contig 14912 bp, 10 predicted proteins | sample TergutLab28metaG_FD_89700 | JGI IMG/M metagenome (GOLD analysis project Ga0123352, IMG submission 89700) | Labiotermes labralis P1 segment gut microbial communities from Petit-Saut dam, French Guiana - Lab288 P1 | ecosystem: Host-associated > Arthropoda: Insects > Digestive system > Gut ... | reverse complement strand
TATATATATATATATATATATATATATATATACAGAGTATGAAAAATACCAATTGCTGTGAATACAGCATTAAGACTCCTGATGATGGACAGTAAATATGTTCGAAATATGTACAGTTCTTTATCAAAATAAAATTGAGAAATAGTGCAGCTTGTTGGCTTTTATTATAAGACTATATCACGATGCGCGGTCCTATGAATGCCAAACTAGTTAAACTCTTTAACTGTAGCACATCAATATTTGTGTTTTAAAAATATTTAAAATGTTAGTTAAGATTTAAATGTGAGTGTTTTGAGCTCCAAACGTCTTGATGCTTCTATTCTCCAATCGGTCAGAAGTAGCTACTATGTGAACGGCTACAAACCACTGTTCAAAGCAGGTACATTAGTTAGGCAGCGGAAGATCCCGAAGATTTGACTTTATTGAAAGGCTCACTACTAGCTGAATAAAGGAGCTTACTTCACGGATTGACGAGCCTGAATTTGTCATTATGTTGATATCAGGTAATTCCACGGAGCAGATTCATTCTCGAGGAATTATATTAGCTCAGTTGCTGAAGGAAATCCTATCTTCCCTCGAAGCCACGAATGATCGTGTCCACAACATTCCACCCTTACCCTGTAACCTTAACCAGACTAGACCAGTCCGACCCCTCTCACCCCACTTACTTAAAATCGCTTAATATTATCCTTCAATATATTTGCAGGTATTTCAGACAGTAGCATCCAACGTTTACGGCCAAATTTTCGTACGATATTTTTCATACATGTCATGTATGCTACATGCCTCGCCCATTTCACTTATAAAGCGGGCCTCTGACTATAACCCTTCAACATGTGCCAGACGGCTTATTAAAATGTTTCGTAGAGTCCGTCCAACTCTAAGCCTTGCGCCAAAATTTCCTAATGTGGTTGTTCCTTAGAGTGAAGGGTTATTAGTTCCCCTCAAAATCCCAAGAGAAGGCCCACCCACAGTCTTCTGTGTGTAAATTTGTATTCTACATATTCACACACACCCTTCGTATCTCCAGGCCGTCTCCTTCTTCCGCAACACGGGGACGCGCAATACCGTGGTGAAAAGGGGCCCCTATTGACAAGGGAATACATGATATGGCAAGGTAAATGTACAGTTGCACCTATGCACGGCATGAAGGCGTATGGGGAAATTCAAATGTAACTCCACAAGTACAACCGAGCGACAAAGAACTTCACACCGAACATATATCACTAAGAACCATAATTTTACATTAACACTACCTTTTCCATCTTTACAGAGAGAGATGACCAATGTGGTAATCAACATCATAGTCGCGAGCTCCTGATGGTGGACATAGTAGTGACCGAAACACGTTGAGCCTATAAGAAGTACAATAAAATAATAAGTGGCATCTAGTTGGTTCTTATTCTTTAGTTATCACAATGATGCACGGTCCAACACACATCAAAATAACTCCACTTACTAATAATATCGGCGCTAGATGGAGCCAGTGATCAGCGTCAAGTTCCGGATGATTCACCCCCAGGTAAACATCCTTCGGTACCGTTTGAAAAGGGGAATGGGTATGCGCCAGAGACAGTCTGGACCTTTTCGAAATGGGATAAAGTAAGCTCCAAAATATATTTTTATGAATATTAGAAAAATTATGTTCAAGCCATTCCATGCGGTATACTTTACTGCTTTCAACATCCACTTGCCTTTGTTCCTCTTCTTCCACACCGCAGTGCCGTCTTCTGGCGCCCACAGTGTGGTCAGCTATCTCAGTGTCGGGAAACGTAATAACATAATTTTTATGCAAGTCTGGACACCTGCTCACTTTGCAATAACACTGGCTAAATGAAAAATTTCCATGGAAATGACTCGGTCGACGAAGTCCAACTGCATGGCCAGCAAGAAGCCCTGAAAACACGGTGTGATTTCTACTTGTGCAGTGGGGAAACAAGGAGGATAGGAGTGAGGTTCATATGTGGAACTCCATCCCTTCGCACAAGACTTTTCAAGAACTAAAACGAAAAGTCAACAAGGCTTGCTAGAAACGTTCCACACAATTCCCTGAGCAGAACAGTGGGCAGGTTTTAAGCTAGTGTATTGGAAATGCGGTTAGACATGTACGGATTTGAAGTACGTTACATTAAATGGCATAAAATAAAGCTGCTTTTCCTCTGAACCATTTCTCATTTCACATATTCTTTTCGTACTGATAACCACAGCAAGTTAAGGGATTTCCCTTTAAGCACTCTCTCGTATCCAGTGTGCTTTACTGCGTAGTTAGTGTCGCAAAGAATACAGGATAATCTGCAACAGAGGAACTGGGGGGGATTGGACAGAAGGGCCCCTGGCCTAATGTAGGTAGAAAATTCCTTGAAGGGACTAAGGCAAGTCAAAAAGCTGCTGTCACAGCTAATTTTCTAACCAAAATATCTACCGAACTTAAGCCTAAATTGTAACCACTATACCAAATTAATCTGATACTCCTATTGAATTCAGCGAAGTTTTACTGCGACTTAAAAACCACACATTAGCTGGATATTTGCTAACTGCATTAACGTGCAACAACAGACACTGATTTACATGAAAGGACTTAAGCAATAGGACGCTGAGCAAAACAATCGGCCACGACTAGATTTCATCTAAGGTCTTCAGGTAGAACATATTTAGTTCGTAAAATTATAATTTTTTTTTATTTCGTCTGTACTTTGCTTCTATTTTACAGCTGCATATTTTTATATCAATGTTCGTATATTCTATTTCTTACTGAAATTACATCACTCATCAAATAAATTTGCAGTACCAATTAGTGACCTAAGTAGACTAAATTATGTTAGAGAATTATCCACAACTTAACGAATCTGGCGCTTTCAATCCATACGACTTTATTATATTGAACATTGCAAAACTTGGGGGAAAATTCATTGCACCTAAATTGTGGGATGCATTTATCTTTACAAAGTTTCTTCCAAAATGCTCATAATAAAACCAACGAGATGCACTAATATCTCAAATTTATTTTTGGGTTAGGACTATACATGTTTCGGACAGTTTCTCTGTCCATCCTCTGGAGTCTAGCACTGTACACACAGCAATAGGTATATGTGATACAGGCTTGCTGACGGAACGTCCTGATCCTGCTCGCAAGCTGTCAGCAAACCTGTATGACATATACCTATTGCTGTGTGTACAGTGCTAGACTCCAGAGGATGGACAGAGAAACTGTCCGAAACATGTATAGTCCTAACCCAAAAATAAATTTGAGATATTAGTGCATCTTGTCGGTTTTATTGTAAGAATATGTGAAGATGCACGGTCCTCTGAATGTCAAATTTCTTCCAATATTTTTGTTCCGGTAAGTATTCAGCCAGTTACTCTCGAGGTACTCTTACACGGCCATGTGGCTGTTCTAAACAAACTTGGAGTGGACAAACATGTTTCTGTGAAACTCCTTAAAATGAAATTCAAATAAAATGCGTTCAGTGGTTCTCCATTTATTACAAGCAGAAGGATGGACAAGCACACGGAGCATTAGCAAGTGCCTTCTTCGCAACTACTCGTTCAAATTGGCCAAAGGTGTAAAATAAGAGACAAACTTCAATTTATGAAGAAGTCACGCCTGAAACGTCACAATTAAATATGTGACCATAAAGAAAATGTGCACTGAATTTTGAGGAACAAATATTATGACATTAAAATGAAATAAAATATGTACTCCGTCTTTCACAGCTAACTTTTTATTTTATTGTTTCAAAACTTGGCCTCTAATTTCGTCCTGACTAGGCCATCATCAGGCGAATATTTACAAAAACTTAAAATTGCTGGTGCTTTTAACTCGTCAGTATTATGGGATCCCATTCACAGTCATTATTGTTCTTTATATTTGATACCAGCCATAGTTGTGTTATCTGTAGTGTAAAGAACAATAATGGTTTTGAATGGGATTCCATGATTTCTACAAGTCATGTTATATGCACCAGCATTTTTAAGTCGTAGTACGGCACGCCTGTCTACGACATGCTGCCACATCACCAAATATATATAACGACGTAATTTTACCGAGTGTTTTAACATAAATATAACTTTAGTCAGGTACAGATAAAGCTCACTGATGATGGTCATTAGAGACCGAAACATGTAGGAGTGATATTATTGTGTATTTTAATGTAAATTAAAACTTTTAACCATTTCATAAATAGTGCATTTAAATTTTCCTTCTTTTTGGTTTCTATTTTTGAACCACTGGGAATTTGCAAATACGTAGATCACAATTGGAAACCCCCAAATTGTTAGTTGCTAAATGTTGTGTTCTCTTTCCTTTTGGTTTCCTGAGTGAAAATGATGAATTGAGTCTTTATTTCCTCTGTATCATTCCCATATTGCTCCATAATCATTCATCATCTCTCGCCTTCACCTCTGCAGATGAAAGTGAACCGCTCCGCAAAGCATACATGGCGACGCCTTTCATGGCCATACGGCCATACCTTGTCTTTATTACACTCACATGGTTGCTTATTGATTAGAGCCATATTCGTCGCCGTCAAACTGACTTAGTCTAGAATCCATGTTCATAACAGTACACTTAGCATTTTTCTTGAGACATTTCAGATTCTCATAGCTGTGTTATTAGTTGAATCTCAAAATTCTCCTTCCTACAATGAACTTTCGTGTTTATTCTTACCATATGTGATTAGTAGTCTAGTTTCTGAGACAAAAAGCGTAGTGGAGAGGCGGTTATAAAAGCGGATATTTGAATTATATATACGTGTGTGTTTATGTATGTATGTATGTATATATATATATATATATATATCCATTTACCACGCGTCCATAATATGATGCAAGGAAATTACTTGTAATTAAATTACTGTTGAGAACGACAGGCATCACATCGTGAACGTCCAGCCACTTTCAAGACAGGTAGCAGTACAGGTCACATTAATTCCAGATACTGTAGATACAGTGTTATGAGCTCCTGATGATTGGTGAAATACCACCCGAAACATTTTGAGCATTTAACAGATTTAAATAAATTGTATTCTGTTGCATCTTGTTGGATAATTATTGCCATATTATACGATGGACGGTCCATTGAGCATAAAATTCATGAAACTTGTGCATAAAAACAAATAGGGGCATTTGTTTTTTTTATTTATCTCGAAAACTGTTAGGTTTGCACGAAGATTGTACTGAAAACAGGAAGCAAAATTTCAGTGCCGTGTTTCTAAGAGCCCACCTCTGGGACCTATCCTGAGTCAGATGAATCAAGCCCACACACTTCCACCCTGCTTATTTTAGATCACCTTTAAAATTATCCCCTAATCTAACCTTAGGTCTTGCAATGGGTCCTTTCATTTTAAGCACAAAATAAAAAAATCTTCATATACCAATTACTGGTAAAATTAGAAGAGCAAACCTCCTATATCGTGGAATTTTTTTACCGTAAACAGTCGCCCCGTATGTCACACAACATTGGTATCCTACGACATCTTACGCTGTTCGTAACTTAAAAGTTCATGATGGTGTTAAATTAAATGACACTATTCCAAGACTTCTCGAGAGGTAGACATCTCAGTGAATGCCAACCGATGTGTTCCTTCCGCAGAAAACTCGCTGGACTGCAGTTGGAATGTATGGTAAACATCAGCCTTGATGAACGCCGCGAAAGGTTTTCATTTGAAAAGTCGTATACTTCATTGGTGTCCTAAAGATTCATTAACATTTGTGTTTTTGAATTTTTAAATCACGTTTGAAGTCATTTCAAAAGCTGGAGAAAAGCTTACAATTTTTATTCGAATGGAGTCCCAGAAATACAGATTTTGGCAATCACTATTGCAAAATGTATATTTTATTGAAGCATACAAAGTTTATTAGGAACGTTTGTAGACCATATGAATAGAGCAAAATTCAAAGAAACATATTACAGAACTCCACGCAGTTCGATATGTGTACTGTGACCATTTTTCAGTCATACTTCCGTCCTCAGTATATCTGGATCAGGGAAAATGATGTATGTAGAGTGACAAATAACGTTTTTGAAAAACATTTCCACAGCTGTGCAAGTTTTATGGTGTGGGAAATTCCAGGATGTGTATACTGTTCCGGCAGCCACATGCTTCCTGATTCTGAACAATGTACGCGCTGGCTTTCATGTGGTAAATACGTCACCCGCTTTATTTCGGTTGGGTCATTCATCCACAGATAGTTGCATTAATCCAGGTTAAACAGAAGGCTATGAAGCAGGAAGCTACTTTACGCCCAGAATCAAAGTTTAATAACTGTTTACCCTGTTCAAACAGCACACTACATAGTAAAATTTTAACACTTTGAGCATTTAGGGACTGGAGCAGACGCATGACGCACTGAATTCATTGATACATCTGCTACAACTTATTTACGACTGAAGAAATATCTTTTCTGTAATATAGCTTTTTGAATGGGGGAAGAAAATACGTATCAACAGTGTGACGTAATGAAATACAACATGTTTTTATTAAAGGGATATCAGTATGTAACATAAATTGCCTAACGTGTGCTGTTGCTAACGAAAATATCAGGAGTTAATATTTGTAACCATTATTGCAGTCATACAAAGCAAGCAACTAGCAGACATCTAACCATACTATACCGTTTGTGATTTTACAACAGCGGGTGCTGTGTAGATCCTCTAGTTGCAATGGTAAAGGAGAGATTGAAAATTTACATGAATTTTGGAAGTTACGACACATCTAACCAGTTAATTTATTCATCCGGCTTGCTTCCTTGACTTAGTACTCCACGCATACACGGCATCACCTCTTAGTACAAAAGCATTAGCACGCCTAACTATCTCCGTCCTCAGGCAGCTCACAACATAAGACCTGCCGTTCTGACAGCCATTGGATTTGTTAGCGTCATCTAGAAGTTGAACACTGAAAAACCCTATCACGAGATACAAAAGCATAACATTGTTACCAACCATTTATATTCAAAAAAAGTTCTACTGTTGTATATTTGGGGAAGACATCTGGGCCTAAGCGAGAGAAAGTCACAAGGGGATGGGGAAAAGTGCCTAAGGAAGAGCTTCTTGGGCTGCATTTCTCAACGTCTACTGTTAAAGTGATCAGATTAAGGTATATGAGAGGGGTGGGACATGCGACACGAAAGGAAAATTAGAAAATGAATACAGAATTTTGGTGGGGAAAACTGGAGGAAAGGAACCACGTTGAAGACCTAGACGCAGGGAGAAAATTAATATTAAAAGGTAGCTAAAGTAAATAGAAGTGCACTGATCTGGCTCAGGACAGGGACAAGTGCTGTGCTGTTGTGAATAAGCCGATGAACATTCGTGTTGTATGAAATGTGGGTAATTGCTGCATTAGCGCAATTATTGTTTCTTCTGAAGGACTCTTGCTGCATACAGTTAGGTATTTAGAAAATTTAGAAAAAGAAAGTGGAAGTTGTAAGAAGCAGTCAACAGCCGACAAGGGGTGGTGGAATTGTGGGTGTGCGAGTTCCAGCTACCCACGAATGTCAACAAATGTCATGCAAGGTCTTACTTTGAAGGATCCTTTGTCGTTACGTCAGCAAGAACAGCTTAAGTTAATAGACAGGATTAATGTGCCTAAGGACGGAATCTGGTAAAAATGACTCTTGAAAAATGGTAAAGAACCTTCAGGTACCAGAAAAAGAATGAACTTTCTTGACTAGATCAGCTACCATCAGCTTACGATTAATGGACTTTGCCATGGATTTGTCCAGTGAAAAGCTTACCCCAATATGATATTCATATTCCAGATGCCCTCATTTGCAAATGTTTGTCCCTCCACAATTTGTATGTGCATTTATTTCAGATTTAAAAAATTATTCTTTCCATTTGTCTTGCCCATCTTACTATAAGACATTACTGAAAATATTTGTAAAATACAGAAAGACACTACTGACAGAAGTAATGAGAAGTAAGCAATATTTTTCCCCGTTAAATCACAACATCCAGTATATCCGAATAAATTTCCTATAGTTGTACAAGGAATAGGCACATCGATTACTGCAGATGTAAATGTATTGCGCAGAACGACAGTTACCAGTCGGGTTCATTAGCTTTCCATCGTAAGCCTGAACATTGGCACCAGTAAGAGAAGTGTTTTATTTAAAGACCTCTCCATTGCTAAGAACAGAGAGCGTGAGTGGTACGATGGTTGCTCACAACGTTTGGCAACACAATTTTTATTACTAGTAATTTACCATTTAATCTTTCAAAATACTCATAGGATAACCAAATGACTGTATTATACGCCCCATTTTACTACGTAATCTCCATCAAATTCAACAGCCTGGAGCCAGGGGGAAAGGACATCAACCCCCCCTCTTTTACATACCAGTTTGAATATTGTATTCACAGCCTCTTCTTCAATAACCTCGTCATCATTCCCAAACCTCTTTCCACAGATGGCACCTTTGAAAACTCCAAAGAGGAGGAAATGTGAGGGAGTAAGGTCTAAGCTGCGTGGTGGAATGGGAAGAACAGTCCTTCCGAGTTCTGGGATTGTTTCCTGTGTCTTCACATTTCTGTGTGGTCGTGCGTTGTCGTGTTAAAGGAGAATTTCAGCAACATTTTTGTGAGTTCAAAATCTCCAGAAAAGCTTCTGCAAGATTTCAAGTGTTTGAATGTACAGATTCGACTTAACAGTTTGACAACGTGATATAATATCTACCATTATCACCCCCTCTTCATCCCAAAATAAGTGACCATGACTTTCCCTGCTGAAGGGGTAACCTTAAACGTCTTCTGAGGAGCAGTTGGGTTGTGTCATTCCATTGACTTTATCTCTGCTGTTCAAAGTGATGGACCCATATTTCATAGTGGTGATCCGTGACAAAAAGATTTCACCAGCAGCCTCCGTACAGTCTTGTAGTAGTCGGGTAGGTTTAGTTGGACACGAGCAGCACACATTTTTGAATATCCTAAGGCATCAGTAGTGCTCTCCACACTTCCTTCAAATACTGACAGCTACATTACAACCTTCACGGTTGTAAATCGTCGGGCGTTTCGAATGATTCGTAAGCACGTTGAAGCAACGACTGAGGGTCTTCTGCTGTTGGTGGGACAGAACGACGCGCGTCACAGAGCTCCGCTTGGTCTTTCTCAGAACTATAAATTCGTGAAGCCCATTAACTTACTGCGCTTTTATCAACAGCACTGACATCTACACATTTTGAACTGCTTGTGACTGTTCGTTACTGATCCCTTTCCTGCCACAAGAAATTCAGTAACAGTCCTCTGTTTATAAACGCATATCAACACACCACGCCATTTTGAAGGTCCCCTACAGTAAGGACCTACAGCCTTATTCGAAAAATTCTCTCTAGATATTCGCCGAAGTGCATGTAAGTTTTACAGTCAATGTCCTTATATTGTCCGTCTCTAACCAAAATTCAAATGTACAAATTTCGTCAATATGAAAATCATGAAAAGTCTTTCTTATTATAAAAGCCAACGAGATGCACTATTTCTCAACTTTATTTGTTAAAGAACTCTACACGTTTCCGACAGATCTACTGTCCATCATCAGGAGTCTCAACACTGTATACACAGCAACAGGTATTTTTCATGCTAGTTATGTTGACTGCCGGCTGTAGTTCCATCCTGACCTCGCTAGCAGACAGTCAACATAACTAGCATGACAAATACCTATTGCTGTGTATACAGTGTTGAGACTCCTGATGATGGACAGTAGATCTGTCCGAAACGTGTAGAGTTCTTTACCACAATAAAGTTGAGAAACAGTGCATCTCGTTGGCTCTTATTATAAGAATATATCATGAAGCACGGTCCTCTGAATGTCAAATTCATGAAAAGTCATTCACATGTTCCATATTTGTGACGTGCAGACAGACAGAGATACAGAACGACTTTGATTTTATGTTATCACGTTTGCATCGAAATCGTTTGCAGAGCTACAATTGTAACAAGGAGTAACAACGAAAGGTCTGATAGAACTTGTGCATCTGCAGTGTCGTCCTCACATGCCTACATACGCACGCTTGCATTTTTTTAAAATAATTAGGCCCTGTAAACAGAATTGATAAATTAAATTCATGCCTCACTGATAATGTAATGTGCCTTCATTACAAAGATCAGTTCATGTTGTTCAGGAATATACACGCTGTTTATGCTGACAGTCGAACGAGACGCATAAATACACCCTGGGTAAAATGGAGAGATTCTACTTGTTAAATCAGGTGGTGTACATATTATATGAGTTTTAACATTTTAATGGTGACTCTTCCCATGAGGAAAGTGTTCATGGGAAAATATTTTATGGTGTAGTAAAACATTCTGCATGTCACGAAAGTTGAAAGTAGCTGTGGTTTTAATTATTTCTTTAGAAACGGTAGCAAAGTGCATACTAGGCTTACGCAAACACAAAAGTTAGTTATCCGAACTTTGAGGTTAAGTTGGTGGCAGACCTGCTCGTATTCGGGAGATTTCCGTTTCACTTTTCTTCCAGGAAACTGTCCTAAACGAGGTTTGCGTGGCTTTGCACAGGCAATCCAGGTAAATGGGTCGACCGCCTCCTTTCTGGCCCTTTTCAATGGACTGTTCAGTAATTATCCTACCATTTGGTACTATATAGTTTTAGGCATTAGCAGCTTAATTGAAACGGAAAATAAATACATAATAGGAATCATCTGGGGAATGGAGAAAATAAACTGTACATAACTAGATTTTCTAAGTACAACTCCTAATTTTCCAATTTTAAAGTTTTTAATACTTAGGTAAGATTAGAAAAGAATACTACTACATCACAGATTACCATCTTAATATGAGGGTGTATATTAAAACAGACATAGAACCTACTGTAATTTCCATGCACAAGTATTTGTCAGTTCAATTAAAGGGCGTCGATTCGTCTTTGTATGTCCCTAGATAAATATTAACCTCGGACAGAAACGTGTGAGTACAATTGTATGTCCCCACACAGCCAAATATTTAGACAATACTGTTTTCATATTAAGGAAACCCACGAGATATTTTTTCCTATAAAAATGAAGAAAAACGTAGGGAGAACTGAGGAAAACCACGAAATTATCTCAGACGAAATAGCCGACACTATTGTCAATATTTGAACCTAATCTACATGTTGAGGGACAAAAATATTTAAAGCTTTCTAAATTGAATAATCAACTTAAACATTTTAAATTTTAAGCGTCTCTAACACTTCCAGCCCTCAAAATGTAATAATTTAGAGGGAAGATCAAAAAAAGTATTTGTCTAAAAAAATTATTATTTTTAAGCCAGTCTTTTAATGCATTTGTTCATAGTTAGTATTGTCTGAATTCCATAATAGTAGAAAGGAACTACATCCTCCTCTTATATTTACAGAACAGAAGGGGAAGAAAATCTGAATATGGAGTAAAATGTTGTATTGAGTTATTGTGATCATTATTATTATTATTATTATCATCATCATCATCAATATCAATATCAATATCATTGTCACTAAAATCGATACTGCACATTTCAATTTCAGAAATGGCTTTTAAAATGGCGGCCAATCCCAGGCATAACAACCTTACTTCAATACACAGCGTAAACATACACATTTCCTTTTCTTCTTACAGAATGTAGGTAGTCTTTTTTATCTCCAACAAAAGAGAAACCTTTCTTTGCAAATTCACATCCATTGATACGGTTGTATGATATACGGTTTTACTGCGAATTTTCTAGACAGCGCTTCCGTGGAAGGAAATTGCTCACTATGTTTCGGCTCAACTTGTTCTTAGGATCGCCAGACTCTTCAGCATGAGGGACAGCTGCAAAAAAAGTTCCACTGGAGATAGAAGATGGGCAATTTATGATACAAATTTGTAGGAAGGGAGTGTGTGGCCAGTTTCAGACAGCTGCCAGTAGACCTCACTAGCTAACTACAAGAAGCAGATAGCCAAGACATGTTCTGCCTTGTATGGAAACCGAAATGTCATTGCTCTGTTCGCATAACCTCGTCATTGGTCCTATCGCCAGCCAAATAAAACCAGTCCTATACACTCGTACTCTATTGTTTTGAAATCCATTACAACCACTATCCTTCCTAAAAAGGAGATCACTGAGCGCCCTGTATGTGCCTCCCTCCCCTCGAAATTTAAAATTTTGAGTAATGCAACCTTATTTTGGCGAAACGTGTTACGAGTATTATGCTACCTGATGTCACCCAAAGGCCGTAAATTTAATTGATTACAATTCATAAAAACAAAATTACACGTGCGAGTTTGTAAGGGAGGAGCGCCACTAGCACCACTTTTTTAGGGCCTTAATCGATTCAGGTACCTGCGTCTTGCACAATATGCAAATTTCGCTTAAGTATTTTTCGTAGAACGCTAACATCAAAAGATGACGACGGGGAGAAAATTTCCCTTGGCTCTCGGTTTGATGGAGACACGCGTGTTCATACCGACATATTGTGGCTAGGAAAGTAGACTTTGTTACGGAGGCAGATCTAAAACGTACCTGCATATTCGACATGAAACGTTGATTATAAAGATGGCGCTGATGCGAAAATTTGAGATCACTTGCGATACAGTCAATGTATACACAATAAGCAGGCTACTTAAATATCCTACAACGATTTTTACAAGAATAAAATAAAACAACGATAATACGTCTCTGTCTAGCAGAAATTAAAACAAAAAATCTAATTCATTGTGGGATGGGAGGGTTCTTTCGGAAGTCCTTTCCAATTTAAAATTATGTCATTCAAGTGTCCTCTTGTGTTTAGGTTGCACAACTAACACTCTGTACTTCTGAAATATTTCATGCACGCCACGCGCTCTCTCTTCTCGTTCTTCTTCATTTTATAATCCCACGAATAATATTTGGTGAACAAATCAGGTTATTAAATTCTTATTATTCAATGTTTGCCAGTCTCCTGTAACTTCCTAGCTCACATATTCAAACATTCTCTTCAACAGCCTGTTACAAACCGTGTTTGTGTTGTCCCCTTAATGTTATAGGCTGGGTTGCACACCCGTAAAAAAAATTGTTACGATCAGAGATTAGAATAGGTAGACTGCATTTGAAATGTGATGGCACACGCGCAGAAACCAGATTTCGTCTTTCGGCGAAACAAACGAGTCCATTTAAATCGGCGGGAGCGTCAGTTCAGTCGACTATGGGCAGTCGAGGTGTGGCCATCAGCCGTTCCGAGGTAGTGTGAAGGGTAATGGCTACACACTCCATTCGCCAGTTTCCCCTTCACTTCCCCTCCCTGCGTCACCGTGTGCCATCGCATTTCAGCTGGAGTCTACTTAAATTTTCAGAGAAGAAGGGAAAGAAACGTTCTGACCTGAATGGTCAGGAACATTTAATCTGTTCTAATTTTTCTTTGTAAGTGTTATTTTCCTTCGTTTATATATGAATCAACCGTCATAACTACTTAAATAACTTTGTTGTAAATGTTCGAAGCGATGCAGATCCTCGTTGTCTTCTTTATCGTGTACAAAATATGTCTTTGCAACACGAGATATTTTGTACCGTATAATCATCACAAGACACCTCTTCTTCATTCTGTTGCAGTCCCATCAGTACAGCACTAAGCATGCATTCTAAAACCCGACGTTAGAAACTTCAAGTAGACATTTCTTCCTTCAGGAACATATACTGCTTATTTATCTCAGTAATTAACCAACTTGATGCACAAAATTTTTGTTTTACAATAAGTTTATTTCATGCCTCTACATGTTTCGAGCACATGTGCTCATCATCAGGAGGTCTAAATTGCATTACACAGTCTCTGGTATCATCGCACCTATAGGTGGCCGTCTCTTGCACGAGACCAGAGGCTGTGTAATGCAATTTTGACCTCCTGATGTTGAGCACATGTGCTCGAAACATGTAGCGGCATGAAATAAACTTATTGTAAAACAAAAATTTTGTGCATCAAGTTGGTTAATTACTGAGATAGATATACTGAGATGCACGGTCAGCAAAACGTCAAAATAAAATATATTGCTTAACTTATCATGTAACGGAGTGACAAAGTGTATGTACTTTCGTATTCACATCAAATGCGAGAAGTGTCATATTTGAGCCCTCAGTCGGCGCACCACTTATTACAACTTGAGATTTTCATGATTCCCTCAGTCGTAGTACTGAATTTCGTGATGCTATTTGTAATAAATTGCAGAATTTTACCCAAATGCTCTAAGGGCGTTTGTTTCGGCATTAAAACGTAATTTGTGCCAGATACATGTTCTGCACATAGCAAAGCCTCAGTATCACAGAAAAGACAAATTCGGAAGAAGTGCGAAATGGTGACTTCCGTGTTTGAGTTGACGGTAAGCTGTTACTGTCTAGGACCATGTAGCGTCAGGCAGTTACATTTAAGGTGATCACGTGTGACATCAGATAATGTACGAGAAAATAACCAACGAGACGCACACTTTTTCTCATTAATTTATTCCAATTAAACTGTCCTCTACATGTTTCGAACATAAATTGTTAATCGTCAGCAGGATGGTTTAATTGGAGTAAATTATTGAGAAAAAGTGTGCATCTGTTTTGTTATTTTTACGTATATGTATGTGTATGTGTATGTATATGTATGTATGTGTATCACGGTGCAGAATCTTTTGTCTTCCAGGGTGTTATCCAAAAATTTAAAGATCAAGATATATATAGAACTATAATTTTGCCTGTTGTTTTGTATGCGTGTGAAACTTGGTCGCTGAAATTGCGGGAGGAAAGGAAGCTGAGGGTGTTTGAGAGCATGGTGTTGAGAATATTTGGACCTAGGAGGGACGAGGTAACGGGGGAATGGAGAAGACTGCATAACGAAGAGCTAAATGTTCTGTACTCCTCACCCAATATTGTGCGGGTGATAAAATCGAGAAGAATGAGATGGGCTGGGCATATGGCGCGTATGGGTGAGGAGAGGGGGGTGTATAGGGTC
>Ga0123352_10009955_pt1 | contig 14912 bp, 12 predicted proteins | sample TergutLab28metaG_FD_89700 | JGI IMG/M metagenome (GOLD analysis project Ga0123352, IMG submission 89700) | Labiotermes labralis P1 segment gut microbial communities from Petit-Saut dam, French Guiana - Lab288 P1 | ecosystem: Host-associated > Arthropoda: Insects > Digestive system > Gut ... | reverse complement strand
CCCTGAGGATGATCCCATAGAGGGATTGAAACATGTAGGAGAAATTTTAAATCCATTTTAATCAGATAATGTGGTTTTAATGGTTTGACAAGTATGTGCAATTAGTTGGTTTTAATAAATATTTTTTTCATCAGTATGCATTTTGCAGTCATTGAGATAATAAATGCATCTTTCTATTGGCTGTAAGTGAAAGTATAAATCAAGCCAACAAATGGACAGGAAAGTCTTCATCAGGATAGTAATGATAATGGGGTTAGACTAGTTAACTTCGCCACATCAAAACATCTGGTTGTTAAGAGCACGATGTTCCCTCACTGGAACATTCATAAATACACCTGGACCTCCCCTGATGGTAAAACTCACAACCAGATTGACCACGAATTGATAGATAGGAGATGGCATTCGAATGTACTGGATGTGCGAAAGTTTAGGGGAGCTGATTGTGATACAGATCACTGTCTGGTGATTGCAAAGGTTAGGGAAAGATTAGCAGTTGGTAAACAGGCCGCACAGAGGTTTGATAGGCAAAGACTTAACTTGAGGAAGCTAAATGAGCCAGAGGTTAGGGATCAGATTGAGATTACAAACAGGTTTGCAGCTTTGGAGAACTCGGACGATGACGAGGACGTAAATAGGACTTGGGAAAACATTAAAGTGAATATCCAAACCTCAGCGAAAGAGAGTCTGGGTCTGCACGAATTGAAGCAGAATAAACTCTGGTTTGATGAAGAATGTTTAGGTTTTTTGGATCAAAGGAAGCGGACTAAAATGCAGTGGATACAGGATCCAAGCCAAAGCAATGTAGATAGTCTGAACAATGTAAGACATGACGTTAGCAGATATTTCAGGAACAATAAGAAGGCATATCTGAGAGCTAAAATTGAGGAACTTGGAACTAACAATAAGATCAAAACATTAGGGACTTGTATAGGGGCATCAATGACTTTAAGAAGGGGTACCAGCCTAGATGTAATATAGTGAAGGATGAGAAAGGCGACTTGGTTGCAGACTCGCACAGTATTGTGGCTAGGTGGAGGAACTATTTCTCCCAGCTATTCAACGTGTGTGGGGTTAAGGATGTTGGGAAGGCAGAAATACACACAGCAGAACCACTAGTACCTGAGCCAAGTGCCTCTGAGGTTGAGCTGGCTATGCTTCGAATGCAGTCAAAATGAGATTTTTAAAACAGTGCACTCAGTGCTCTCATAAAATGCTGGATACCACCAGTTACTAAACCTCCTAGAGTGTTTGATGTTGAATCTCCCATTGACCAGTGTATTGAACATCTTACACTTACAGATATTTTGAAAATAAAATATGCTACTATAGTTGCATGTGAGTTGAGTGTTCTCAAAATATAAGAAAATACTTGCTGGCAGTAGGCAGAAATTTTTGTTTAGAAATTTAATTCACCATATAGTGGGCCTGGACAAGGTAGTCGGTATAGTGACTAGCTATGGGCTGGATGGTCCGGGGGTGAAAAGCCAGTGAGGGCAGGATTTCTCACACCTATCCACACCAGTCCTGGGGCCCACCCAGCCTCCTACACAGTGGGTACCGGCTTATTCCCAGGGGTAAAGCAGCTGGGGTATGGCATTTACCACCCACTCACATCTAGCACTGAGGTTCAAGAAAGAGTGTAGTGGTACTTCTATTCCCCATCTGACTTAATGGCACATTATAGGGTGAACTTTACCTTTTATTGGGTGTTTTTAATATTTCAAAACTTCTTGCTGTGTGTTGGCATACATAGTTTTGGATTCTTCGAGTGCATACGAATCCAAAGCCTAGATGTAAGTATTAGTGTCCAAGTAAGTACTTTAATTTTCTTTGGTGTTCAAGTAAAGAGTTTAGACCGTGATACTGTTCAAGTGAATAGTTTGCAGACGTACAAAATGTTTTATGCACATTGAGTTAAAATGTATGTATCCTTATATAATGTTTATCAACCCAACATTTAGTACCTCCTGATACTCAGCATCACCTCTGTCCTGATGATGTCAGACTACCAGAAGCCTGTTGTACTAGTAATTAAACAGAAATATGTAGTATAGTTATTAGACTGGAGCCATGCAGTAAGTGGAATTTCCTCAAGTCCTGACAGGTCTATCAAGTCCTTTCAGAGCTTCTTGACTGATACATTCAGCACTTCTTGGGTGTAACAGTGTTGTATTCTTTCATAATGTGGATTAAATTACAGACTGTTCTCCACACATTTCCTCAACCTTTAACAGACCATGGGGCAACATTTTCCTATTAAGTGTATATCTTTGTCATCCAAATGAGAAAACATTTTCATGCAGTTGCCACTTAAATTGAATGGTGTGCCAGCCACAGGAAAAACCTGGCATTTAAAAACCCATATGCTAAAGGTTGATCAGTAACCAGTGTTTGTAGGGTTTTTTTTGTTGGGAGGGGGGGGGGTGTAGGGATAGAATATAGGTTACTGCTGAAACATGCATGAATTTTGTCTAAATTATTCCTTTTGGTGAGATGTAGCTTTCTTTGAAATTGCGTGTATCAGATGAGATTCCCGTTATAATATTTTAAGCTTTGTGGTGATTGCAGAGGGTCGTTCTTTAATGATCATTAAGAATATTCAAAATGGATAGAGCTAGTAACTCTAGTATCCTCGTTGGTTGCTGGCAAACAAAACTATACGAGAAATTTGAGATTCTTGTTTTAGTGACTATGAACATGCACTGTCTTCTTGAATGGGACACCTTACAGACTGGTGAATTGGTACCAATGAGGAAATTACTGCTTCCCTCTTCTGGTGAGAAGACAGCTCTTTGACTAAAGATTGAGACAATAGTTTTCTCCAAAATGTCGGTGCATTTGTACCAGACTATATGATGTCACAGCCCAGGTGATAACTTTCAGAAATGAATAGAGACATTTCACAAAAAGTGATCCAACAAAAATCTACATAAATGATACATCTACTGATAAAATAGCAAAATACGAAAGAAATTTTTTAATAATGTAATTTGAAACTAATTCTCCTCATATTCCATGCCATATATTCTGCTTTTGACATTTTCTCTTGTGTGTCATTTCTGACTCCATGAGTGGCCATACTGTCTGTAATGTAAGGTAGATTCCGTAACACCATTCATACCGTGCTCTTGTGTTAGTTCTTACAAATGTTCCTAGATGGCAGAAGTGGTCCTTTTTACTACTGTACTGAAACGATGTGAGTAAAAAACCTTAAAATTAGGTAAGTTGGTAGGTAAAATAACAGGAGAGCTTATTCATTAGAACACTTGGATACAGGCTGGGTATGTATCAATTAGATCCCGGTGGAATATTTCTGTTTACCAGTTCAGAACAGCTCTGAAACATGTCAAGCATTTATGGAGTAAGAATGAGTGGGGGATGTAATGTCAGAATGTGTTACACCAGCGATCAGAATGAATGGAGATTCGGCTCCAGGTCTCCTGTATGACATCATGGGTTATCAAGTGTATCTCCCATGTCATTTGTTTGCTAAATGAACATCAGTTGGTAAAATGGATTTTAAAGTTTGTTAAAAATGAATTATGGAATCACATGTAGGCCTGTACACAACTTGCCTTTGGCATAAGTGTGATGTATTTTGCTAGCTTTGATTGGCAGTAGTTACTTCTGCTGGAAGCAGTAATACACTTGATTGCTTGATCTATGCTGTAAGGCAGAATAGCTCAGCCAGTATGTGTAATGGCTAGGGCTAGATAACTAAGGTTTTCTTCTTGGTGGGGGAAGTGGTCTCTCCCCAAAACATCCAGGCTAGCAGCTGGGTTCACTCAGCTCCCAGTCCCTGTTCACTGTGTGCCATAGTCTTTCCAAGGCAGCAAAGCAGCTAGAGCATAGTACTGACTACTTATCTGCATCTAGTACTGAAGTGAATGTGGCAGGCTATACCTGCACACTCCCAAACATCTCTGTGATATGATGCTTTATCAAGACCAGGGAAAACTTCACTGCTATTTTTCATCTGTGTAGGTAAACACAGATCTTTTACTACCACTTCTTTTCATCATCGTTGTAGAATATGCCATAAGGAAGGTTTAAGAAACTAAGGAGGAATTGGAAAAGATAAATGATTATAAAGCATTAAAAACTAATTTTGCCTTTGTTGGGGGTGAGGGGGGAGCTCTGTATCTCACATTAAAGAAAGCATAAACATTAATGGTATTTGAGAAAAATATGGTTAGGAGTTTGCTTGGATTTGTGAGGGATGAAGTAACATGAGGCTGGAGACAGCTGTGTAATGACTAACTTACCAACGAATTGCACTCTTCATCATATTTTGAGATGAAAAATCAAAGGTCAGAGAACGCACATGGAAGAGATGAGAGGCACATATAGGATTTATTTAGAAAGCCAGAAGGAAAGATACTGCTTGGAAGACCTAGAAATAGACGGGAGGATTTATGAAAATGGGTCTTAAAGAGGTGAGGTGGAAGGATGTGGACTTTAAGTGGCTCTGGACTCTTGTGAAAGTGAAATAAACCTTTAGATTCTATAAAATGCCAGGAATATTGCAAGTAGTTGAGTGGTGTTAGTCTCGAGTACTGTGGTCCATTAATTTAGTGAACATGTCACAGCACACTGCTGAAGCTTGTTACAAGTTAAGGAACCTCTCACATCTGATCTCTGCATTTAGTCTGGGGATCTGCTTTACATTCCATGAAGCAGTGAGTGATCCTCTGTCACAGGGACATGAACCATTGTCAATTTGTATTAGTACTCACACTGAACATAAACAACTGTGCAAGAAAGTGGGTGTGTGTGTAAACACAGCAGGGTTACTTATATTGCAAAGCTGTAATTTCATTGCCACCACAGACTGTGTATATGTCTTCCATTCAGTAGGAATTTTGGATATGGGTTTATACATCGTAGCTATCTAAGGATACAGAATCCATTGATAATTTATAGCTTCCCCCTATCCCCCAAAAAAGAAATTGTAAGGGAAGTCTGAAAATTAGCATAAAATCATGTAATGAATTTCATTTCAGCTGGTATGATGGCACTACAGTGAATGTCATCTGGGAACTTTTTTGAATTTGATTTTGTTTGATTTATTTTAAGAACCATTTCAGGGGTTTGAACTCTTCAGTGTAGGTCACAATGCACAGTACAAACCTTGAATTCTTCACATGCTGTTCGTCTCCTTACACCATGCAGTTGTGAATGCATTTAAGGTTGCAATAAATTTCCCAACCCTCCAGCCTGTGTAGTAGTGGTAATTTAAACTTCATGATCATTGGTGGGTTATTGAACATTTACAAAGGATTTTTAACAGTTTGTTACAAATTTTAACGACAACTGGCATAAAGCACGTCTGTTTTATGACTATTATCAGCTGTAAGTCTTATTCACTTTAAATCATTCTGAGAGCCGCTGTGTAAGGGGTCTAACTGCATTTTTCTATTCTACGTCAGCCTTGTGAAGGATTATGATGAAACTTGATACATGGCACGTCTGTTATGTATGTTTTATTCACTTGAAGTTATTTTAATGCTTAGGTTATTAATACATTCCTTGGTCCATCTTTATGGTGCTTGCCCATGAAGAGTAGTTTCGATTATATTGAATATGCATTCAAGGAATTTTCTGAAAGCCATCATCAAACAATCGATTATGTATTTCTGCGACAAGCGACATGCGTCATGCAGTTCCAGGTTAGCAGCGAACGCAGGGGACATGACAACTTCCAGGTTAAGATTTCATAAAGTCAAGTGAGTTATCTATTTTAGTGCTAATAGCTGTATGAACATTTAACGTAATATACACGTTCACAGTCATTGCTCTGCATTGTAGTACATATCTCATGACGACTCGTCTGTGATATAAAGCAATACAAAAGAAACAAGCATGAATTGCAGATATATGCAAAGGCTAGCAAACTCAGTATCAAATCCCAAGGAAACTACAGCAGGAGACGTGGGTGTCTGCTGTTACCACAGTGTATTTGTGAGAAGATAACTGAAGGATGCTTTTCCAAATACGACTTTGGCATTTAGGATTTTCTTGAGCATACCATTCTTAGTAGTCCAGCGTAACGGAGTTTTTCTATATTTCAGCCGATTAAAAGTACTTTACGATATACAGTGAGCCAAGGACGACTGAATGGACTGGGACAAATTACAAGAGAACGAAAAATTGCACTTTCCTTGGATATAGGAAAATTTATGGCAATATTTGCAGTACGAATGGCAAGCAAAATAAAAATGTTAAGGTGAGTCATTTATTAAGATGCAGTAATATGTTTAGAGCATGAATATTTTATAATTTTATTGTGGCATTTGTATCTTCTGTTAACCAGACAACACAGATATAATGTGGTGTAGACTTTGTTGCGTCTGAAATTGTGATGTAACCTGTTGTTAACATAAAAGGGCCCCAAGTATTTGTTGTAGGGGGGCTTAAAATAATAAAGGTAGTTCAAAGGATGTAACACTGAACCGTTGATAGGATACATAAAGTAACTAATGACTAACGTAAGATTTGAATAAAAACTGAAAAGGAAAAATGAAGGAATAAATTAAACAGTATTCTGGAAAACGGATTTTGTAAAAAGTTAGAAGCACCAAATTGCCTAAACTGTGATGGCAAATGAAATTATGGTGATAAAGTCAAGGTGGATAAGATGGGCGCGCAGTGTGGCATGCGTTGAGTGTTTGGTGGGAAAAGAATCCAAGAAACTACTTGGAAGAACCGGAGATTGGTAAGATGATAATATTGAAATGGGTCTTAAACAAGACTCGATACATTTGGCTGAGGATACGAAAAAGTTGGAGGCTGTTGTATACACGATGATGAACCTTCTATAAATTACGGACATCTACTTTACTTCACTTACTTACTTACTTACTTACTTACTCCATGGTGCAGAGTCCTTCTTGAGAAGCTAACTGGTTTGCAGCTAGTCAAGAAATTTCCCGTATTTCACGGAGCCCGAAGGTTCATTACCGCACTCACAAGTGTCCGCCACCTGTCCCTATCCTGGGCCAGCCCAATCCAGTCTATATACCCACATCCCACCTCCTGGAGAACCATCCTAATATTATCCACCCACCTACGCCTAGGTCTCCCCAGTGGTCTCTTTCCCTCCGGTTTCCCCACCAAGACGCTATACACCCCACTCTCCTCACCCATACGCACCACATGCCCAACCCATTTCATTCTTCTCGATTTTATCACCCGCGCAGTATTGGGTGAGGAGTATAAATCATTTAGCTCCTCGTTATGCAGTCTCCTCAATTCCCCCGTTACCTCGTCCCTCCCCGGTCCAAATATTCTCCTCAACACCATATTCTCAAATACCCTCAGCTTCCTTTCCTCCCTCAATGTTAGCGACCAAGTTTCACACCCATACAAAACAACGGGCAAAATTATAGTTCTACGAGTTATATATCTTAATCTTTAAATTGTTGTCTAGCAACCTGGAAGACAAAAGATTCTGCACCGAATGATAGCAAGCATTTCCTGACCTCAATCTGCTCTTAATTTATTCCGCAATAGAATTTGATTTGTTAAAGTTGTTCCCAAATATTTAAACTCTTACTAGCTAGGGAAATATTAATTCTCAAGAAGATCTCTGATACTTGGAGGTAGTTTAATGAATCCTTGTTGGCAAAGAGAAAAAGGTTCTTTTGATTGTTTAAAGTCCCGAGGTGAACACACGTACGACTTGCAACAACATTCAAGATCTGTGCACTTATTCGACACACTGTAACTGTTTTGTGCGATTCACACAACACGGATAACTGCGCTAAACAGCATTTGTCGGCTGGTCTTTGCAATGGAGACAGACTTTGTTCCCTGTAAGTTAGGAACTGAAGTGTTTATACAGTATATAATTCAGATTAATGCCAGTCTTCAAGGCTTAGAGTGAGTGTTAACGTTATCATTCTTTGTGAGCGAGTTGTATAGTAATTCTTTTTAGTCATCATTGAAACACAAATGTTGGGATTAAAAAGCGGAAACTGACATGCTGTAGAATTATTTTGTTAACGTGAATAAGATGGATTGTCACTGTGTCGTAAAAACTTTGCTTTACAGATTCCCTTCCATGAGTCTCTTATGAAAGGCAGGCCCATACAAAAAATTAAGTTTACTTCAGAACAATTATTTCCCATCTGATAAACTGAAGAGAGTACACCCTCGCCATTTTTCATCTGTTGTGCGCAGCCGTAAAGTTTGGTGAAAGTACACAAGTAGGATGCACCCGAAGGTAGGGTGCATTAGGTTAACAGAAGTTACACGTCACGTAAATATGTTATATAAGATACGGAATGTGTCTGCAAGTGATGTATTGTCAGTGTGGGCGGTGGCAGGGTTTAGTTTCTCAAGAGACAACCGTTTTAATCGTGTGTCTTGATCGATACCCTAAACCACGAAATTTGCTGAAGATATGACCAACATTGATAGAAGAGAAATGTCGTTCTTGGCATGAAAACAATTGAAATATTACGCGAAATTATCCTGCTGACATTTTGCTTCGTAAGGACTTTTTTTTTTTCGCTCTGAGGTTGAAATAAAAAGCAGTCCCTTTACAGGCCTGGAATGGCTCAGAGGGTTCCAGGAAGTTAAGGTTCCCAGATTTCGTGACAACGGCACAGGATGGTGGTAAGGTTGTGAGCCTTACGCACCGGCCGCCTTTACCCCCAGTAAATGCTCCTGGTACTCATTGCTGTTAGAGGCTGAGTCGACTCCAGGGCCATAGTGCGATCGGAAGGATTTTATATCAATGAGAAATTCCAATGACACCAGCTGGGATCGAACCAGCGACCTTCCGATTTGTAGCACAGCACCTTAACCACTGTGCCATCGCGGTCCCCTGAGGTTTGAATAACTCCTGTTATTTAGTCAAATAATTGCCTTATTTCAAAACGCTTGAGATCGTAACACATATCGTAATTTAATATTTATTGCACAAAACTTGTTTTGTGGAAAGAGGACTATGATGAATGGTAGGTGTGTCCACATTCCTGCGGTACGGATACTAACGTCTGTCCATAAGTAAGGGTGGAAAGTGTTAGGAACTGATGGATGGATTTCCATTAAATTAGTTTTTGAAGAATTATAGTAAAATTTGTCGAAACACTGCAGTTTTGGAAATTGCGGTAATATAGGGGACATTATATATTAAGATACACATGAGGTTATGGGCTCTCTGCGAGTGTAACTCGCTAAAAATTCTTCGGAATGAAAACATTTCAACCATACCTTGTATAAAAAAGAAAGATCTGTTGTCTAATGCAGTTTTAACTTTAGTCATACGGTTTTCGAGTCTTTTAAACAAAAGCTGGTGAATTATTTAGAATTATTGCGCTAAGCGTTTATTTTCTAAGTCGCACAGAATAATATTTTAGAAAGTAAATAAAAGTACACAAATATACGATACAAGTTTTTCTTATTATTTAGTGAAAATTTGCGCAAAGGTAAAGGATACAGTAAGGTTTATGGGAAGAAAGTTAGCATGCCTGAACATGACATCCCTGGCGTTTATGGTATGACCATACTGGGTAGCAAGGTTTTGTCAGGTGTTGTCCAAAATTGGCACGGATCGGCAATTTCGTCCCGCAGATCTCTATTGTCTGCTGGTTGCGACGCGTACATACGGTTTTTCATGTAACCCCAAAGCGAAATATCAGATGGGCTCAGGTATCGTGAATTTGGATGCCAAGTAAAGTATCTCCGACGTCCACACCAAACGTAATTGAAACTTTGGTTTCGGTAGTTACGTACTTCAGGTGTCCTGCTTGGAGCTGCTGGAATACGAGTACAACACGAAGTGATCAGTACCGATGTTTGACAGTTGAGGAAGAATACATTGCTGTAGAATGTCCAAATACGGGACTCAACGAATTGTTTCCTCGCCAGGCAAATAAGGCCCATACGCATTAGTCCTTGTAACCATACTCCAGATTTTAACTTTTGGGGTTTCCCTCTCAAACCCGAAGAAACGCGGCCACTTTCTGTTTCACAAACAGCCAGATTACATATACTCGTATTGACCATAGAATGTCACTCGGAAGGTGTCTATATCATTCAATAAGATGGTCTTCTTTCGCGTCCGGCGATTTTAATTACGCCAAGCGACAATTTAATTTTGACTAAGATGTAAGGTGTGTGTGTGTGTGTTATGTTCCTCTTTACAAGCTACCGGAAATACCACACGCACACCCCACATCCGCTTCTTAGGGAGACTTTTCACGTGCCCCTTTTGTTTCAAACTCACCCCTAAGGGTTGCATGATTTAAATATCCTGTTGTCGACAGCGAAACCACGCGTGCGGACATTGTCAGCTTATGGTCATATTTGGTAATGCTTGGGGTTTTTACAACGCCCTGTGACGTATGTCGCCTCCAAGTTTTGATGCTATATAAACAGGAGATTTGGAAGCCTCTGGGGAGCATTCTCGAGAACAGTCTGGTCATCATTTGCTGCAGGAATCTCTGTCCGAATACATCACCGAAGTTTCTTTGTGATATAATACTCTCTACAAACTCAACTTCCAAATTATTAAATAGTGCGCTGTTTCATTTATCACCACAGCGCACTCCATCAGTTACTTTTGTTATCACCGATCAACAAGCTACAATAAATCAACTATTCTTCCCTTCAAGAGTTGTGGCTGGATTCGTGAATATCAATTCTTAAGTGTCCAGCACAAGCCTCATACCAGTTTCCCTCTGTAACCAGACACTCGGTCAATTTCGACCATCACACTCGGGATACAACACTTCTACATTCAGCCGCTCCAGCATTTAATTTCGAATTCCAAACGGTATGCATAATCCCTAGCCTCAATTTAAGCAAATAATGGTTACGGTGTCAATGCAGGCAATGGTTCACGTTTGCGACGGCAAGTGATATATGGCACATTTGTTGCCAACGCCTACTCTGCTGGACGTGCTATGGTTATTTTTTCAGGCACTGAGGTGGCGTAAGGCATATTTGTTGCCAAGGACAGGCACATTAAAAGACCCTTACTCGCTTACCTGTATGCCTTGCCGAATTTCCCTCATGTCGCGCTTTCTCCAACTAAGGCGTTTCTTAATACATTTCTTTGTACATTCCCTAACTTGTTTAGAATAATTTTTTGAAACGTTTTAAACGTGTGTGGTACCTCATATAATTCTTCTATTAAATTTCGACGATAAATCTTACGGAGGGCTTCTAATGAAACAGGTGTAATGGTAGTAAGATTTCGTTTATTGAAGACTGCAGCTTTACCAGGAGGTCTGGTGTAAAGTTTTACCTCGTATCTTTAAATAAAATCTATGTTTTTCTTTTCGGTTTAGCACCAAGTGAAAAGAATGCAGCTGGCAGGAAGATTCTGTGTAATGCTGCATGCCAGTTGTTTTCGAAATGTTAATGCCTGTGAAGCCCTTGTGAAAGAATCGGCATTTTTGCAGAAGCCCTGTGAAGTAAAAATGAAATAAAACTTGTTGAACTAAAAACGTTTTTATAGGATGTTTCAGGGGAAATCTGTCATACTTCGAGAAGACGTTCCTTATGTTAGATTACATCGACATGACCAAAAACATCTCTGTACGAAGTCCCAAGATTACGGAGGTACTGTCGCGAGGAAAACGTGGCCTTCTTGCAGTTCCGCCTACTGCACCAGTTTAGCGTGCTGCGTAATAAGCGCAGGTCCCGCCCTGAGCCGACAGCGAAGCCAAGCCATGCGGTGGCGCATTTTCTGTATTAAGTACTTGGGACACTGTGGACGATTTGTATGAATCTAGTGCGAGGTTTTCTTATTTCATAAACGTCTTTATGTGACTCAGTTTTTAATTAAATGTTAAGTACAATTGTTAACATTACAATAAGTACAAATTTATCCAGTTTTAACGTGTATTTGGTAATCAGTAAATGAATAACAGCTCTCATTCCTTACAACTACTCTCGCCATTATCTCCGTTTGGATACGGGTATTTTTTATATCACTGTAATTCAACCTAAGGAGCATTCTCCCGAAGTATGGGAGATCCCTCCTGAACACTTCCCGCATATTAGGTAAAATATTTACTCACATTTATGAAAAACAAAATTTTATTGGTCGCGATTTACACCGAAAATAGACCCAACACCAGTTATGTACAAAGATGGGGAGGAAATAAAAAAGTGACTATAATTGCTACAGTAATATTTACCTATTTCTTTTTAAAAGAAGTGTGTTTGTGGAATCCAAGAAAGTCACCGGCGGAACCTCCGAACTCCACGAACACAGATTGATTACCACTGCTGTAACCTAAGAGGTTAATGTAACTAACGTGAGAAAAAGGTGTTGCGTCTGCTTGATAGATGGGAACACTCGTACTCCAGGTTTTGCAAGTGCGCGATAAAGGCTAAAATCTGTGCGTGCCACGTTGAAGCGTATGTCCATAGTAGGAGATAAAGTCACTTTTGCTGTCATGTTAGACTTTTGTCGCAAATAAAAGTACAAAAAAGTAGAATTGTTTCATGCTTAAAGAAATACTGTTTGAATAACCACAAGTTAAATTTTACATGTAAGATTAATTGCGCTGAAATGTTGTCCTGGCTTATCTACCTTGCAAAATAAACTACGCCTAACATCGGGATGAATTTCTAATTCTCTCTGTCTTCCGTTAGATCTTTTAGAGCAACATACCTATCTTTCAAGTAAAAGAGAGGATCATGATAATAATAATGACAAAAATATTAACGCCACCACCACCACCACCACCACCACCATCACCACCGCCACCACCACCACTACCACTACCACCACCAACAACAACATTGAAACAAAAGCCATTCCACAGTTCATCCATGACACACATGCGTGAAATCGACAAATTTTATATTTAAAACATGGATAACTCTATACGGAAACAGAGGTTTTTATGATAGGTGTACAGAACGAGGTAAATAACACACAGATTTATGGTGAATATATTCCTCTTAATCTCCCATTTATTAAAACAGAGATTTGCAAGGAATTTAGTTCCGGTAGGGAAAACACACGACCTACTACTTCCGGTTTAAGATATGATTATTAACGGAATAAAAAGAAGACATGACAATGCAGCCAAACAGGTTCAGCAGGAAATCCGACTGCAAATCGCCCTAACAAGTCAGAAAATGTACTATTAAATTAACAATGAGGCACGTTCCTGCAAACATTTTTGTAACGGAAAAGCAAAAAGGATTACAAATTGTGAGTTTGTGTTTGTAGCCTTAGGAATCCAGCACGCAATGCGTGTGCGCCATATTTTCATCTGTGGCCTGTCAGGCTCTATCGTATTTTTTTCCAAATCGAGAAAATGTTATTGAACATAAAATGTGTGTTCTGAAACATATCTCATTCGAAGAAGAAATGAATGAGATATGGCCTATATATATAGGTCTTCACGTAAAGAACCCGGTATTCTTCTCCGATTTTAACGAATCTTGAATTTTCTGGACAGATTTTCAAAATATATTCAAATATCAAGTTTCATGAAAATCCGCTCGTTGGGAATAGAGTTGTTCATGCGGACAGACGGAAGGAATGACGGACGGACATGGCGAAGCTAATAGTCGTTTCTTTTTGCGATTTTGCGAATGTGCCTAAAATGGTGGAAAGTCATTGAAACTGTCGAACCCGCTTCTAGTAAAAAATCTTAATTTTTTAAACTTGACCGTTTATCTCTTTATGTCAGGCCTCAGGGTTCACCCCTTGTGTGGCCCCGAAGATACAAGGATGTATTTGAAATTCTGTGTCAAACATACTTTTTATGCAAATTATCACATTGCTATTTCTGCACTCTCAGTTCAGTGGCACGCGTATGTTAAGTCCCCCAAATTTAATTTTGTAATGGGCCAATAAATGTCAGACCGGCCCATGTTGTTGCTGCATTGCAAGTGTTGCACAGATAATAACAACGGGCTGTTACGTCATCTAATTGTCAAAAACGTAACTCATTTATATAGACGTGCAAACTTGTCAGTTCTAAGAAATAACGTTTATAACCCTTTCTAGAAGCACTGGTCTGAGACTTTCGTAACCTGGACTGTTCATTAGTAGCACAGAGGAAAATAAACCAACTATCTTTGCAGTTGGTCAGGGATTTGATTAATGGTGGACTTGCTTTCTTTTGCTAAGGTCAGCAGCGTGCTTTCCTGAACTCTGTGTGGGTGTTGTGATTTCTAAGCGACCGCTTCTCTACTTCTTTTACCGCGCAATAAAATTTGACAAATGTTTCTCTCTACCTTTCCACTTACACTATGTTAGGTAAGGTTGCTACAGGGAATTAAATCTAGAATGGAATATAACTAAATACGTCATGGTTTAACATAGAGTATTTCAGCATCACTTCACCAACCAGAATAAGAAAATTAGGTTAAAGGCATCCCGAGAAAAATGTCTTGCCGTATTAGTGATGCTTCCTGAACATACTTGGTGTATTTTTAGGCGAATTTCATGCTGTTAACCTGAATGAGTTTCTACGATATCATTTCTAACTATAGACTGTTACTGTTTAAAGTAAGTGGCCAAGTGAAATTATTAACTGCACGGAAAAAAAATTCTGTTCTTGTGAAAGGAAGAGACTACGTAAGTCAGTATCACATGTTTGTTTTATGCGCGAGAACAGCTAGATCTCGAACATGGCTGTCAATGCGCCGGGCGACATAGTTAATTCGATTCAGGAGCAGTGATTTTTCTCTAAGCTGCAGTGTCAAGTAGCGCTCTGCAAGTCACAATGTCTTCTGTCCAAAGGGGAACATAGACTCTTCGTCTCTAAGCTCCAGTCTCTAGAACCGTTCTTTATAAGTAACGCAGATATCCAGGATATTCTGAGTCTTTTTTTTTGGGGGGGGGGGGGGGGGGAGCGGGAGACACCCCGTTTTCATTTGCACACCTCAAAACACCACCCACACATTTTTAAGCTACAAGAGAGGGGGAT
>Ga0123352_10009953_pt1 | contig 14913 bp, 9 predicted proteins | sample TergutLab28metaG_FD_89700 | JGI IMG/M metagenome (GOLD analysis project Ga0123352, IMG submission 89700) | Labiotermes labralis P1 segment gut microbial communities from Petit-Saut dam, French Guiana - Lab288 P1 | ecosystem: Host-associated > Arthropoda: Insects > Digestive system > Gut ... | reverse complement strand
TAATTATTAATACTTATGTTAGTTTAATGTATGAACTTAAAAAAAATGGAAAGGTATTTACGAGTAAATCTGTTGGGACCGGGCCCTCGTCTTATGGAAAAAGAATTTACCGGGCTGCGGTCTGACAGAGGTTGAGAAACACTGCTGTAGGAAATAAACGTGATTAGACAAAGAACTGTAACTTCGCTTTTTTCGTACGTGTGTGAAACTTGGTGTATCACTGTAAGGGGAGAGCGCAGCTTGCTGGTTTTCGAGAATGGAATCTGAATGAGATATCTTGGGGTAAGATGGTGGCAATAACAGGAGACTGGAGGAAACTGCATGGGCAGCTCAGTGATTTTGAGTGGCAACCACATAGCATCTAGGGTTAGGTGGGGGGGGGAGTGTGAGAACAAATATGCCTACAGGGTTTCTGGAAAACGTCAAGGACAGTGAACACTTGGAAGAGCTAGGCATAGATGGGGGGGATAGTATTAGAATGGATTTTAATGAAATTGGATTAGGCATAGATGGGATGACAATATTAAAACGGATCTTAAAGAAACTGAATGGAAGTGCGTGGACTGGATTCATCTGGCTCAGGATAGGGACCAATGGCAGGATGTGTGAAAGCGGTAATGAATCTCCGGGTTCCATTATGTTCAGGGAATTTGAGTAGCTGAGGATCAGTTAGCTTCTAAAGATGGATTCCACTCCATGTGGTTAGTTGCATGTCCTCAACTGCAGGAGTTCCTGATATGAGTTTCTGGAATTCGTTTTTAATGCTTGAATATGGAATTATAGCGGTTATGTTCAGAATGGATAATCCAAATGGGATGTCGTCCAGACTGCTTGGTTAGGTCAGTATGATTACGGAGAAAATCAGACAAGTAGCAGATGATAAAAATTTTTATTTAATGAATGCAACAAGCCGCAAAAGGCAATATACTTCTGAATAAAATAAAATAAATATTACATTTACAATGTTAATTATAAATTCTATTTAAGGCTCATAGCATATAGGCAATTTGCTCTTTAACTTAGATACATTCCCTAAATTACTTATGAAAATATGTATGTCCACCTTTGTAAGAACTGAGTTATCTAGAAGAAAACATGCATAATATGGACCTCTAGTATTGGCAGTGGCGTACCGAGGGGGGTTGGGGGGGGTTCAACCCCCCTCCCCCAAGAAATTCCTAGGGCCCTCCAAAATCGTGCCAAACTCAACCCGATTGTGAAAACTGTTAAACATTGCTGAATTTAGGACGCCAACATCCCAAGATGTTCGAAAAAAGGCAGTAAAATTCTAAAACTACCGCCGGTTCACAATTGTTTTACATTAGCAATGACATATAAATTGGTTGTCATCATAAATAGTCTTAAAGTACCAAAAATTAAGAAAATTTTACTATATGAAATATTTCTTGTACCAAATTACAGCTGCCTCCAGAACCCCTGATTAGGAGGCTACCGCCCCCAGATCCCCATTCTCTCTGTCCTCTGTCCTAAACTGAATTTGTTGAACCCCCCCTCCCAAACAAAATTCCTGGGTACGCCACTGAGTAAGGGGTACAACTGCTATATTAAAATTATGATTAGTCCTGGCACTGTAGGGTAGATGGTTACTGCTTAATGCTGCATACAGTATATGTTTTTTCGTGAGTTCTGTTTAATAAAACACAATTCTTGTCAAAACTGGACATGCATGTCTTTAAAATCACTAATTAAGTCCCTCAATTGGGTCCCCAAAGGTCGTCAGATAACAATTCAAAATTTGTGTAATTCCTTTCGCTCCCCTACTTTTAACTTTTGTTTCAAGTTACCTGATTCGATCAACTTTACAAACATTCATTTCAGAGACTCCGTAATCACAACGTGTTTTAGATAAATAACTTCAATATTTTTAGCAGATAACATAAAGAACACTGAACTGATACACTTATACGTAATTGCAGCAATGCTAAATTCACTGTAGCTGAAACTGTGCAAGTGAGCGGAAAACCCACATGCTATATATTATGTATTTATTATGAACATTTCTATGTGATAAAAGTTAGTACCAAAGTGAAGCAGCTTTAACCACATCCAATTACAGATTTCATACTGACAATGTAATACCAATATTTACACAGATTGAAATGTAAAAACAATCATGTACAATGTATTTACAAGCAACTACCCATGGTCATGCCATGTTATGGCACTAACATAATACTGTAGGGACCCTGAAGTCTCAGTACCACAATCCCAACAGCCTGCCAGCAGATCAATCCAGTCCAAACACACCCACTGAATTTTTTTAGATCTATTTTAATATTATTTTCCCATCTACACCTAGTCCTCCAATTGATCTCTTTCATACAACTTCTCCAACAAAATATTTGTATGCATTTCTCTTCTCGCCCGTACATGCCACATGCCCTGCTCATCTCCAATCTCTTTGATTTGTCATCCAAATGATATTTGGTGAGGTGAACAAACCATGCAGCACAACACTGTTAAGTTTTATATGGTCCCCGATTATTGGCTCCTTCTAGAGCCCAAATATCTTCCTCAGCATCCTATTTTTGAACACCCTCAGCCTGTATTCTTCCCTTCAGGTGACACTTCAAGTTTCACACCGATAAAAAACAATAGGCAAGAATACAGTTCTGTACATTTTCATGTATAGAGTTGTACACTGCAAATGGGAAAACAGCAGATTCTGGACCAAATGGTGGGAGTCACTCCCTAAGTATAATATGTTCTTAATTTCTTCATACACGAAATTTCGGTTCGGTAGTGTCATTCCCAGGTATTTGAACTTTGCCACATTATCAGAGGGTCTATTAGCTACCTTCAGCTTGTGATTTTGCCCCCCGCATTCAGTTTGTAAGACATAAACGCATAACCAGTTTTCTCAACCATCCACCCTAATAGCGACTCAGAATGCTCCTGTTGTTTCATGTTGTCATACAGTAACATTTGTAAACTAGTCACAGCCCCTTCACACGATTGTTACCTCAACATTCATGCACCAATCCACAGCATTTTTGCCATGATTTCCATACAAAACCCTTCAAGTGATTCATTTATATATACAATACAGCCCTATAGGGCAAAATGAACCACAGCTTCACTAAACATTCACACCACAACTGAAAATGTCCTTAGCTCTATCGATGTTTCAGGCAAATCCTGTAATGTTGTAGAGCTACTGTGTCTATCTCAGTTAAAGAAAGGCAAAGTGTTCCCATTACAGGCCCGGTGTGGCCCAGAGGGTGGGTAGAGGTATAGCTCTACTCTTCCATGACCGCGACACTAGAAGGGGGTGAGTGGTCAGCAGCATGCCCCGGCCGCACTTTATGCCCGGAAAAGACCCGGTACCCATTTTACATGAGGCTGGGTGGGCCCCAGGGCCGGTCTGGACAGCCGGAAAATCTCGTCCCCACCGGGATTTTGATCCCGGACTGTCCAGCCTGTAGTCAGTCACTATACCGACTGAGCTACCCGGCCCATCTATCTTAGTTAATCAAACAAATTAAAAAGCAACCACGTAAACTGCTGCAGGGAACACCCAACTACCTTTAATAAATTTCCAACCTGTTATGTTCCATCAGGGTCATTATCGTGGAGGCCAGTGTAACACAACTTTAAGCTCTGAAGGCCTTACACGTGATACTCTTGGCAACACTGCATAAATTTGTACGACAGTGCAGTCAACAGAATGCAGACACATGGCCAAAAATACACGATAAAAACAGTGTATTCTTATTTACACAAAACACTCTCACAAACAAGATACTGTTAAACCATTACATATATGTATGAAAAACCCAACTACACAACTGTTTAGATAGACAATCAACATGTATTATTAGCATGACTACAGTAATATGTCACAGACTATTCTTAGCTATATGTTTCAGCCATATTTAGTCACAATCAACCCTATAAACACAATGCCTTAGAGTTACGTCATTAGTAAGATGTTTGTTTCTCAGTACTGCACACAGTAATCTATGGTATGTACACAGGCGGTACAGATTAACATACCATGGTCTTGAATTCTGCTTAGCTATTTCTTATAGCACCTAAGTACCACTGTTATGGTGTGGTTAATGGAGGTTTTACTTAAAGATATCGCACTCTGTTATTCTGTAATAGCGCAGATAATGGCCAAATATAGCCAACACATGTACCCAGAAATAGTCCTGTTATTATAAACATTACTTGACCGTATTACCGTAGTCACGCCAGTAAGAAATAGAACTTAACTAATCTAAATAGCTGTATAAGAGAGGGTTGTCACAGATATACTTAACTATAAACTAAAACTCAGCATTACTCACCATACAAATGTTGAAATGATTTTATAATTAGTGCGTGCTTTTAATGTAGTCAGTGCACATATATACTGTACGTGCGCATGTGTATATATATGTATATACACACGCGCACACACACACACACAAAATCAAACAGTAATCTCCTATCTCACAGAAAACACAACTTTTCCACTACAAACACCAGTTAATGTTCTTCACAGATAAAATCACTGTTTATCCTGAGAATCGCACAAAACCCACAAATACAGTCTTTGGGCAAGACACACATTTTTTGAACATTAAAGGAGGTGTCTAATTATACCTGCTGTTGTTGGGAAGGGATGTCAAAGAATGAGTAACTTATAAATATCACAACAAAATATATGAACAGTACTCTCACCATAGGCATAAATTTGTGGGGGGTGCGGAGTCCCCCCTCCCCCTATATTTTTGCTACCTAAGAATAGTCTTTTTTCGCTACCGAGTTGAAAAAGGGCAAATAAAAAAATGGGGTGAGACTGGGGTGAAGGGGTGAATGTACATTAAAGACTGGTTCAAAGTAACTGGAAAGAAATCCCCCCTGCCAAAGTTTCATCAGCCAATTTATGCCTGTGACTCTCACAAAAGTAATTACAATTTGCATATAAATGACAAAGATGACAACGAAAACATGAAGTTCGGATCGGAGTATTACTGTATTCACTTTACAACAAACAGCAACACCTGAATTGGAACATAGCAGTTCATAACAAGGAAGCTCTCTAGCTTAACAGATGGGAACCTAACAGAACACTGCATACAAAGCTCAATGGTCATGTAACAAATTAAACTAAAAAAAAATCACAGTATTATGGGCATCTTATATGCCCTCGGTTCCCAGTCCTAGACATAGACCAGTAAAAGGTCTGTAGCTTTACGAAGGACTGCTACACTATCTGACTCAAATCACTCATTTTCACCTCAGTTATTAACACATGATCATTTATAATAAAGACAAGGTAAATGTATCCCTGTGCACATCACGAACATATATGGAGAAGTGTCGCTTGAGTTCCAAGCATTCTTAACATCAGCACTAGATGCCATGACATTTATTCGCCATGTACAACAATTAATGCTTTCAAGAGTGTGATATTTAACAATCATGGGTCTGTGTATCGCTAATATATTCGCAGAGTACAACTGAAAAGATGCAGTGTTTCTCTATTTATTACTGTGAGATGCTCTACATGTTTCAGACAGTTTTTCCGTCCATCATCCGGAGCTCAAAACTGCACATACAGCGTCAGGTATCTGACAAATACCTGATGCTGTATGTGCAGTTTTGAGCTCCTGATGATGGACGGAAAAACCGCCTGAAACACATAGAGCGTCTTACAGAAATAAATAGAGAAACGTCGCATCTTGTTGGTTGAACTTTGCAAATATAAGTGTGACAGTTTGGTAAAACTATTTCAACAAGCACAGCACCGTATGAAGAAGTGGATGTATAGCTCCATTGCATTCTTAATACTGCTACTACAGTGACGTCAGTTGTCACTTTCATGCACCAGCCGTTCTCTGCGCGAGGAGAGTGGACAGGTGCGTGTGTGGGTCCCAGGGCCAGTTCTGATGAGAGCAGTCTCTGCCTCTACTGGGAATCGACCCCCGATTTTCTGGTCTTCCAGCCCACAGCCCAGTCACTACCTGGATCTGCTATACCACCTTATGTGGCATTAAAACTGAAGTATGTCATGACATCACAATTAAATACAATGCATATGAAGGAGCTGCCTGTCCACACAGGCAAACTAAGTGACTGAGTGCAGCACAGATTTCAAGAGAACACACACAGTTAAAAATTTAAAATTGTTCTAATTCCACTACAATAACGAATTTGTATTAACATTTTAATTAACGTGTTAATGAATTTTACTTGAAGTACAATCTGCCTTTGGGGGAGGGGGGGTGGTGGTACTGAGGGCATGGGGCACTTACGGCACCGGATTCTGGCAGCCAGTCTAGAGCTGCCAATGTAAAGTAAACTATGTTATCAATAATCACCTGTACCTTCAGGCTGGTAACTAATGAAGGAAAACATAACCATAACTGACCTGACAAGTTCAAGTCAGACTGTTTTGTTCCTAAAAAAGAAACTGGATGTAAAATGATGACAGCTGTAAAACAGCAACCTTAGAGCTATCGAACAGGAACCTTTACACCCGTAGAATGGCAAATTTTACACCTACAGAAAAGTTTGTATTTACAGTTGCAGAACAGTTAGTTTTACAACCACGGAAGAGTAACTTTTATGTCTGTAAGACAGAAACTCTTACAGCTGTAGAGCATTAACATTTACCTTTGCAGAACAGCAGCATTTACAGCTATGTAACAGTAACTCTCACAAAGAACAGCGACTTTTACAGCTGTAAAACAGCAATGTATACAGTCACATAACAGTAACTTTTACAGCTGCAGAACACTAATTGTAGAGTTGCAGAAGCATATCTTTTAAGAAGTGCACAATAGTAAACTGTACAGTTGCAGACAAGTAACTATTACAGCTGTATAAAAGTAACTGTATAGCTGCAGTAGAGTAACTTCGTGGCTACAGAACAGTAACTGTAAAGATGCAGTAGGGTAACTTTGCAGCTGTAAGACAGTAACTATACAGATGCAGTAAAGTAATGTCACAGCTCTAAGACAGTAACTGTACAGCTGCAGTAGGGCAACTTTGCAGCTCTAAGACAGTAACCGTACAGATGCAGTAAAGTAACTTCACAGCTGTACAGCTGCAGTAGAGCAATGTTGCAGCTGTAAGACAGTAACTGCACAGCTGCAGTATAGTAGCTTCACAGCTGTAAGACAGTAACTGTACAACCGCAGTAGGGCAACTTTGCAGCTGTAAGATGGTAAGTGTACAGATGCAGTAAAGTAACTTCACAGCTCTAAGACAGTAACTGTACAGCTGCAGTAGAGTAACTTTATAGCTATAAGACAGTAACTGTACAGCTGCAGTAAAGTAACTTTGCAGCTGTGAGACAGTAACTGTACAGCTGCAGTAGAGTAACTTTGCAGCTGTAAGACTGTAACTGTACAGCTACAGTCGAGTAACTTTGCAGCTCTAAGAGTGACTGTACAGCTGCAGTAAAGTAACTTTGCAGCTGTCAGACAGTAACTGTACAGCTGCAGTAGAGTAACTTTACAGCTGTCAGACAGTAACTGTACAGCTGCATTAGAGTAACTTTACAGCTGTAAAGACAGTACCTGTACAGCTGCAGTAGAGTAACTTTACAGCTGTAAGGCAGTAAATTGTACAGGTGCAGAAAATTAACTTTTACACCTATGGCAATGCAATTAGAAATGGATTTTCATAAACGAAGCCACAGATTTTCGGTCAGAAAACTGTCATATGGCGTAAAGCAAAACCAAAACCAGGAATCTGAAATAAAACACCATTAATCTGAGTGACATTTATAATTTGTAATATCAATTTTATCCACCAGCTCACCACATTTTTTGTCACCCAATTCTAGTGCAACACAAGATATTTCATACTTCTTTCTCAGGAGGTGAGTGACGGCATCCATATGCTTCCTGCAGAGACCAGAGTGAGAAGCTGGTTAGAACACGTGCCAGTCCATACAGCAGAACCAAGAACAACACAGTGGTCTGCACAATGACGTAGTGACTGATGGAGGTGCCTATGTCAAGCCAACTGCCTTGATTAGTAACCAGGTGAAGGAAATGGAGACCCATTGCATCACTGAATATAAGGACAATAAAAAACAGCTTCCCTGTTGGTGCCTGGAGAAAACAAAACAAAATCACACATACACAATATCTTACCTACAGCAAAGGTGTGAACATGATGTATACAAGCCTTCAAGTGTGGTTCAGAGCTTAATATTAGCAACAGGTGAAAGGCAAACGTGTTCTGTCTTTAACCATTAGGCACCTAATATCAGGTACACTGATCACCCAGTGAGGCACTCACAAGACCCAGTGCTAAGGTAGTGACATTTAATGGCCATTTTTATGCAGCTCTCATTTAAATTCCAGTCTTTGCTTTTGTCCATGGGCATTTAACTCAGGTGCCAATCGTAATCGAGCATCACACCATGAAGACACACACACAAATGGAAGTGCGATTCCTTGCATTTGTGAACTTCACACTAACAGAATGTGAGTTTTCAGTTTCATGGTCTGGTAGCGTTATGGCGAAGACAAAATCAGACCCCAGTACCTTGATCGTCTATCCTACAGCTTGGTCACCATATCAGAAGCTACCCTGGATCATGTTTATCCTTATAATTAACTAAATATGTATACCCATCCTGGACTTCTTTACTGTTTTATTTAATGATTCTGTCAGTTACTACATATAACACTGGTGACAGATGAATGAAATATGAGAATGAAGCACTGGTGTAATACTACTGGGAAGAGACTACATGCTTCGAGAAAAAACTGTTACAGCGACGATTTGACTACCAAAAATTTCACATGGGCACCATTGGACCGAACCTGGGCCTCTGTACAGAGGCTGGTGATTAACCGCATGGTATGACCCTCAAATAGCATAGTCGGTATAGCGACTGGCTACGGGCTGGATGGTCTGGGAATCGAAACCTGGTGGGGGCAAGATTTTCCACACCTGTCCAGACCGGCCCTGGGGCCCAACCAGCCTCCTGTACAATGGATACCGGGTCTTTCCCAGGGGTAAACAACGGCCAAGGCGTGACGCTGACCCCTCACCCCCTTCTAGTGCTGTGGTCAAGAAAGAGTAGAGCTATACCTCTACTCCCCCTGTGGGCCATACGGCCTGTACAGAGCCTCAGTGCCCGTACAGTACAGCTATACCTCTACTTCCCCTGTGGGCTGTACAGCCTGTACAGAGCCTCAGTGCCTGTACAGGGGTTACCTTTAGCCTTTTTTTTATGACCCTCAAAAAAATGTTTTACAAAAGTTTTACATTGTAATGAAAGGTACAATTTATGTCATGTACTAACAGTTTGTACGATCAAGTTCACATACAACAGAAGCTATTTTAATACCACTGCCTTACTTTTCAAATATTTTAATTACGTTCCCCACCAGGTATAACTAAAATACAATGACGTGCCCAATGTATGTGCTATTTGACTGTTTTCAGGGGCATCACAGTGTTCAAAATCAGGCTGATGGTTTCAATTAACCCTCTGTCAGTGGAATTAAGTGCCCAGCATTCTCTAGAAAAGACATGGGATTTAAATATCTGCTCATTTACTTTGCACATCACTAGTTGGTGACTTTAAGTAAATCTTGTTTTATCAGCATCACACTCTGTGTCCACTAAAATTGTATTTCTGTGCCACAGGGTTACAGATTAAAATATAACATTAAAACATAAAGCAATAACATTTAACGTTTGAAGGTTTAACCTAACACAGGTAAAAAGGTAAAGTGCACCCTTGTACAGGCACTGAGGCTCTGTACAGACCGTACAACCCATAGAGGAAGTAGAGGTATAGCTGTACTGTACAGGCACTGAGGCTCTGTACAGGCCGTACAACCCATAGAGGAAGTAGAGGTATAGCTCTACTGTACAGGCACTGAGGCTCTGTACAGGCCATACAACCCATAGAGGAAGTAGAGGTATAGCTCTACTCTTTCTTGGGCACGGCACTAGAAGGGGGTGAGGGGTCAGTGTCATGCCCCGATCACTCTTTACCCCCAGGAAAGACCCAGTACCCATTGTGCAGGAGGTTGGGTGGGCCCCAGGGCCGTCTCAACAGATGCGGAAAATTTCGCCCTCACCGGGATTCAATCCCCAGACCGTCCAGCCTGTAGCCAGTAGCTATACCGACTGCACTACTCGGCCCACTTTAACCTAACAAAGGCTGAACAATTTAACAAAGGCTAAACAGCTTGTTTTGGAATGTTATGATGGTTGAGTGGCCAAAATATGTTACACACATATACAGTGCACTTAAATAGTTTCTAGACTGAGAGCAAGATAACATGACTACTGCTAGTAACAGTCTCTACTGCTAGATGTAGACCAAGTAGAATCTGGTATGTCAGTTCATGCTTGGAATAAGGCCATAGCATGTGTGAGTGTTAGCAGTGTCTTGTTAAGTACATGTGTGTGTTGTTCCACCTGTGACTTTGGCATACCTAGAAAAATGGCAGACTTCAAAGAACAGCATGTTTTTAAATGGGGAAAAAAATGATGAACTTCCAAAATATTGAAAGTTGACTCTGCGGAACACACAACAGGTAGAACACAAGTTTTTGGGTGGTTCCCCATTTTCAAAAGTGGTGTGACCTCTGATGAAGGTAACAGGTGCTCAGAGTGATCATCAATGAGCAAAACAGATAAAAAAATATAGGATGAGTGAAATAAATTGTCCTTGAAAACAGACAAATCACTATCTGTGACGTTACAAACATGTGCGAACTTCATTTGGGTTATTTCAGAGAATTTTGAAAGACAATCTATTGTCCTGGCCTGTGAGGAGAAGAAGAACTGTGTCAATACATGCTGGGACCTTCGAGAGCGGCCGGAGAGAAACCCAAAACTACAAGTGTGACTTCTCTCCTTCCCCAGAAATCAAGACGGCATTAGAATGAGATTTCATGATATCAACATGACTTACGTAATATCGCAGGACTCACTTTCCAAATTTCAAACAGTGCACTTCATAAAATATTGCAAATTATGGCACAACTACTGGGCTTACTCTGTAACATATCAAGGACATTATTTTGGAGGGAACAAAATTAATTTCAAAGTAAGTTCAGTTATTAAGAAATAAGCCCAGTTAAAGCAACTAACTTAGTTTTTTGTAGATTTAAGATTATTGTGCTTCTGACAGTATTCTATGAAAAATACCACCTGCAGGGTAGCTTGAAGATGAAGTTCCTCCAACAAGCTCTTAAACATTTCTACCAGATTTCTCATATCACATCACAGATGATAAATCTACACACCAAACACCAAGTTTCATGAACATATCCAGAACTAACACATGCTGACACCCCCACCAAACATTAATGTATTTGCTTAACAAATGCCATATAAAAACTGCTTAGAAAATTTAGCTTTGATTGTTTCCAGTAATAAACAATATTTCAATTTAACCATCTATAAAATTAGCAGCTTTTCACCTGCACAATTATGTTGAGGGCACGAAATGTACAAGTCACAGTCAGAAAGGGAATCATTATCTTCCACAAGATCAGCAGCGTCATCACAAAAGGGGAAAATACTGTCAAGAAGCAGCGCACCCAGGTTGGATCAAACGAATTGATGCTTGCAATGTTGCCAGTCCCAAAGAAAGATACAACGATGTAGAACAACTGGCATACTTATTAAGGAAAAACATTTTCAATGAACGTCATATCATTACAGTCATTAACAAATATGCACTGGATTTAGCACACAGCAACTTGTTAAAATAAAATGTTATTGTGTAAGGAATAATTTTATTGAAAGAGTATTTATGTCATATACCAGCGTTTCTCAACCGTCGGACCGCGGCCTGGTACCGGGCCCTGACATCAATTACCCCAGGCCGCGAGAGGTTCTCCTGGAATTTGTCATTTTAGTTTTATAAGTAATTTTCATGAATAAATGTTTTATATTGGAAATATTCTGAGGAGAATAATATTCGTGAATGTGTCGAGAAACTCAGACCCAGATGTTGGTCTGAGGAAACTCCAATATGCTACAAGATTTCATTACTCCAGTGATTGATAACTAATTTAAATGTAATTTTATATTTGTCAACATGCCACACCGTATACATAAGCATACTAATACTCTTTATGATTATGCCGTAATTAATTATTAATACTTATGTTAGTTTAATGTATGAACTTAAAAAAATGGAAAGGTATTTACCAGTAAATTTGTTGGGAATGGGCCCTCATTTTATGAAAAAAGAATTTACCGGGCTGCGGTCTCACAAAGGTTCAGAAACAATGCCACATACAACAAAAGTGTCTTAATTTTTCATCCTGGTGCTGGCTTCAATTCCATCTTCTGTATAACATCCTTTATACCGGTCTGTTCTTAGGTACACAACTGTTTGATCATTACTGAATTCTGATGAGTGTTACTGGGTGGTTGTTACATTCTGTATTTTCACCAAAATCATTACATTACTTTAGAGCATGAACACTGTGAGATGCTGGCTGTTGCACTGCCTTGTGCTCCTTACTGTTCTTGTTTCTTGCAGCTTTTGTTTTGGGACACAGATTTTTTTTCCTGCTTTTTGCCATGGTGTAAAGTACTTATGACACTGGTCATGGTATACTGCATAACACTTGAGGTTTTCAGAGTGGAGAACATTCCTATAGCAAAACTCTCAAGATGGAGCGAGTATTTTTTTTTAAATGTTGGTACCTATCTCCTGGACCTTCCTGAGATGAAGGAAGTTACGTTTTTGCAAATCTTCTAGTCCATATAGTTGAATAAAGAGACCAACTTGTTGTCACTTGCTTTATTATTTCATTATTTAATGTTCAACATGTTTCGGATGTTAATACATCCATCCTCAGGAGTATGCGACTTATTTGTTGAGTTATTTCATAGGTTGTATTGCTCTGGTTCGATGCGTGTTGGTGTTACGTTGTGGTTTGGCTGGGGTGGTGTGGTAAAACCCATGAAATAACTCAACAAATAAGTCGCAAGCTCCTGAGGATGGATGTATTAACATCCGAAACATGTTAAGCATTAAATAATTAAATAAAAAGCAAGTGACATCAAGTTGGTGTCTCTTTATTCAACTATCAGGATGATGCACGGTCCAATAAACATAAGCTTCTAGTCCATGGTTGGCAAACTTGTGTTTCTCCAATGGACCAAATACCAGCCTTCAGGCTCCTTTTGATGGTCTATTGCAGCTTTGGAGGAATCACTCAGTAAGCTTTTCTATAGGTAAAGGTAAAAACTTCGTATACATGAAAAAGACCAACAAGATGCACACTTTCTCTCATTAATTCATTCCAATTAATTTACCCTCTACATGTTTCGAAGAAACAAATTCATCATCAGGAGGTTATTCCTGTACACGCAGTATATATTATTTCTCATGTGTCTGTGGGTGTCTAGCCACTAACACCTAACACGATATGACTGGAATCATAACGTGTTAGTGGCTAGACACCCAAAGATACATGAGAAATAATGTATGCTGCGTGTACAGATATAACCTCCTGATGATGAACTTGTTTCTTTGAAGCATGTAGAGGACAAATTAATTGGAATACATTATTAAGAGATAAAGGCACATCTTGTTGGTCTTTTTTACATATATGTATCACGATGCACGGTTCAGAGAACCGTATCTTCCATACCATGAAGACCCAGAGAAGGAGTAGAGGCATAGCTCTACTCTTTCTTTAACCTTGGCACTAGCCGCTTTACCCCAGGAAAGAGACCTGGTACCCACTGTACAAGAGGCTAAGTGGGCCCCAGGGCTAGTCTGGACACATGCAGAAAATCTTGCCCCAATTGGGATTTGATTCCCAGACTGTCCAGCCAACAGCAAGTCATTATTCCCCCTATGTTGTCCCAGTCTATGTAGCCTTTTTTCATAGTGAATTAAAATTATTCACTGTGGGTCACCTAAAACATGCTGGTGATTCACTGTCTGACTCATGGGTAGTTATTCCACTATTTTAGACCAAAATGTCACAACCTTCCATATCGTGACTTTCTGGTCGTGCAGGAAGTACATTTTTCCAAAATTCTGCTACCTGTCTTCTAGACTGAAACATGTCATACACCACAAACCAGAACTCCAATACCATAAATATCTCAAATCTTATACAGTTACAACTGCATTTGTCTGGATTTAGATCTCTGTGGTTTCACAGACTGTTACCAACATCCTGCAAAAACCTTACTGCCATTACCCACCCTGATGATGGATGCAACATATTACTGAAAACAATGCTAACTAGGGTACAAAACTACATGCTGCCATAACTGAGAACATACCAATTTTAGTTTGACATTCAGAGGACCATGCATCATGATATATTCTTATAATGAAAGCCATCGAGATGCACTATTTCTCAAATTTATTTGATAAAGTACTCTACATGTTTCGGACAGGTCCACTGTCCATCATCAGGAGTATCTCAACACCGTATATACACAAGAGGTATTTGTCATGCTAGTTCTGTTGGCTGTCTACATGTAGAGTACTTTATCAAATAAATCTGAGAAACAGTGCATCTCGTTGGCTTTCATTATGAGAACCAATTTTAGCGTTCAACATGAAAGACTCAAGTCTCACATAACAGCATGTCTCAGTCTGCGGCCAGCAGACCACAGACATTTATGTAGGTGGTATATGGAAATTTATATTGAATGTAATTTTTCTTGGCTACATCTCACCTGCAACTAGCATTCCTTTTACACAATATGGCATTGCTGGTGGTGACTCAGTCAGACAAGAAAGTGTGTAATGTGTTACAAAGCTGTTAAATAAAATACATCACCCAAAAAAAAACTACTTGTGACAAACTTAGATAAAGATACAGGTACAGACACAAAATCACCACATTACAGAAACAGGGACAATGCAGAATATATTGTAGTGAACTTTGGTGTTCTGCATATCATGTGGTTAAAAAACTACTTGTGACG
>Ga0123352_10009952_pt1 | contig 14913 bp, 6 predicted proteins | sample TergutLab28metaG_FD_89700 | JGI IMG/M metagenome (GOLD analysis project Ga0123352, IMG submission 89700) | Labiotermes labralis P1 segment gut microbial communities from Petit-Saut dam, French Guiana - Lab288 P1 | ecosystem: Host-associated > Arthropoda: Insects > Digestive system > Gut ... | reverse complement strand
TGTGTGTTTGTGTTGGGTGTGTGTGTGTGTGTGTGTGTGTGTGTGTGTGTGTGTGTGTGTGTGTGCAAATAACTGCCGCACCATATTTCATTACGTAAAGAACTGCTATACCAAATCTTGATTAAGTAAGGAACTGATATACCAACTTTCATGACACAAATAACTGCTATACCAAATCTGTTGAAACAAATAACTTCTATACCAAATTTCTTGAAAGAAATATTTTGTCACACCAAACTTCATGAAATAAATACCATACCAAATTTCATGAAAACTGTTATACCAAATTTCATGAAATAAAGAACTGTTATATCAAATTTGATGAAATAATAAATGAAATACCAAATTTCATGAATTCAAGTACTGCTATACCAAATTCCATGAAAAACCGTAAAGGTTTAGGCACTGGTACTAAGTCACAGACGCAGAAACTGATTGGAAAATGCAGTCTCCACATAAGGCATTATTTCTACTTCGCAGAAAACGACTGAAAATCACAGCTGCCTCATCACCTCGAGGTAGGGTAAATAACTTCCGGCTACTGAAGAATAAAAACCAACTAGATGCCACTTATTATTTTATTGTACTTCTTATAGGCTCAACATGTTTCGGGCGCTACTACGTCCATCATCAGGAGCTCGCGACTGTAATGTTGATTACCACATTGGTCGTTTCTTTCTTGGTTTGCCTGCAGTCCGGACACTACTCCAGCCTACCCGCACCTAACCTCCAACCTACAGCAAACCAAAAACGAAACGACCAATGTGGTAACCAACATAATAATCGCGAGCTCCTGATGATGGGCATAGCAGTGCCCGAAGCATGTTGAGCCTACAAGAAGTACAATAAAATAATAAGTTGCATCCAGTTAGTTTCTATTTTTCAGTTATCACAATGACGCACGGTTCAACAAACATCAAATTTCCGGCTACTCTTTGCACGTTAGTGCCAAATACACAGTGCATTCCAATATCGTTAAATGCTACCATCTGGTAGTCCTACTATTCAGTAACTCAGATTTTAATTCCGTATTCATGGGATCAAAAAAAAACAAACCGACAAACTAATTACGGTCAGACTAATTACGGTCTAATTACGGTCTCAAAGATGGCAACATGCGTAACAGACAGCCTGTTGGTACTGCGGCTGGGAACCCTGGCGATAAAGAGGGTGAAATTACATCCAGAGCAAAACAAACGGTCTGGGAAAATAATGCCCCAGTGCCACTTCCCGCTTGACCCCAGAAGCACATGCACTAAATTAAGGCGAGGCCACTTCCATGAACTAACCACCTAGGATAAGGTACAGTCTCATAGTTCGGTAAACGCAAACAGGTACAGGACCTCTCGTACTGCCAACCTAAATGAGTGTTACATTGGTACATGAACTGCCTGTTTCCATAAATTGATACCGGATACTAGCGTTTGCGTAGCTGGCAGACAAACGTGGCAGTTCGCAGAATAACTGTACAATTCGTTTGAATGTCAGCTACTTTCATTAGAAGAGCCATACAACAAAGAGCTTTGTAAGGTGTCCGTTCGCAAAATAACCAAACTCCAGCACTTAAAGGAAACAGAGCATTCAAGAGTCAAAGCCCTATAGCGCCAACATACAAGTACAACTACGAAGCAGCTTTAATGCCCTGCATTCGTATTCAGGGCGCCGGGATAGCTCAGTCGGTATAGCGACTCGCTACGGTATGGACGGTCCGGGGATCGAAACCCTGTGGAGGCGAGATTTTCCGCGTCCTCCAGCCGGCCTTGGGGCCCATCCAGCCTCTCACACAATGGGTACCGAGTCATTCCCGGGAGTAAAGCGACTGGGGCGTGGCGTTGACCACCTACCCCCATCCAGCGCCTAGGTCAAAGAAAGAGTACAGCTACACCTAAATTCTCCCTCTGGGTTTTCGTCGCCTGTTCTAGGTTCAACTTTACTTTCCACCTTTACATTCGTATTCAGGAATTGTAGGTCATGATACCGTGTAGTCTTGGTAGAAGGGTAGCACAATGTGGGAGGTACACACTGCCCCCATCTCAAAAGCAAAACCATTGCATTATGTACCTCCTAATTTTTAGACAGGATATCCCCGCTGTGTTCGAGTAAATTTAAGTAGGATTACAGCCTATGCACAACTTTTAGCACACACGCAACACCCAGCTACATGTTTCGACTATACGTACTACAGCCATCATCAGGCTGGATATCTCGTCCTCACTGTTCTATTGTATTGAATTGTAGTATACTCGGGTGCTGATAAGTCCTTAGCCCGACCAGGAAGGAAACAAGCTCGGAAGCATGTCAGGGACGCGCGCGATTTCAACAACATCGAGACGCGAACTTTCATCGAGTTTCTTTTTCTGCAAGGCAAGGCGCCGAAGGAAATTCTCGCCATTCTGACAAAAACATTAGCTTGTTTCCTTCCTTGTCGGGCTAAGGACTTATCAACACACCCGTATTTTTAATTTTCTTATTCAAGGTCTTAAAACGCGCCTGATGATGGCTACATATGCACAGCCGAAACATGCAGCTGTTTGTACATGTATGGTAAAAGCTGTGAGTAGACTGTAACTCTACTTTTCTTCTTCATATACGTTGGTACTCCTACCGACAGACCACGCTACCTCTAACCCTGCAGACTGCAGTATGTACAGGTTGATCCTCCCCCCCCCCCCCAAAAAAAAAAAAATAAGTGTTAACATTCGATACGCCCAGCTCATCATAACTTCACATTCTGTGACAAGAACCTTAACCGTCAAAGGGGCTACGCTGGGCAACACAGGCAGTGTACCTATAACCTAACACTAAGACGCGTTCACGCGACCGCTGTTGCAGTGGAAAAGCAATAAGTATTACATATTCTGAGTGTGCGTCTGTAGCCTTAGTTACCCGGCACGCAAAGCGCATGCACCGTATTATATCGTCATGTGTGGCCTGTCTGCCTGTACTGTATTTTTCCACATTATCGCATAATTGGCACGATTTCCAAAGGAAAAAAGATTCTTGAACATAAAATGTGTGTTTCGATTTTCTCTAAAACTTCGAGACATTTCGCATTCTAAGAGGAATTCAGCGAGATATGATCACAAATTTACGTAGTCTTCATGTAAAGTACCCGTTATTCTTGTCAGATTTTAATGAAACATGAATTCTCTCGACATTTTCGAAAAAAAAATCTCGAATATCAAATTTCATGAAACTCCTCCCAGTGCGAGCCGAGTTTTTTTTCAGGCTGACAGACGGACGGACGAGAAAACACAATGAAGCTAACAGTAGCTTTTTGCAAATTTTGCGAACGCGCCTAAAAATAGCGCACCAGTTGCATCCTCATTGTGTGTCCTCGATTAAAAATCCAGCCGTTGATTTATGGGTACTGTAATTAACAGCAAGTAAACAGACTGTAAACAGATTATAGTCTGTAGACTTGCTTTATGATCCACCTACGTATTTTCAGGTATGCGAAAGGCCCGTATCTTTCCTGTGTTCAGAAGCTACCAGAAACGAAACTCAGCGACGTTACTAACAATCCTGAGTCTCCTAATGTCCTGCCAAAATCTTCATATGTACGAGGGGATACAACACTGCAATTGGCTACGAACTAACCAACCAATCAACCTTCCACAGAAGAGATTGTGTCGTGAGAAGCTAACAGTTCCTCAGTCAGTCAAGAAATTCACCACAACTTACGGAACCTGAAGTTTCATTACCGCGTTTACAAGAGCCCGCCACTTGACCTATCCTTAGCAAGTTCAATCCTGTCCAACCGCCATGCTTTTTATTAATTAATTTTAATTATCCCCCCATCTACGTCTGGAACTTCCAAATGGTCTCTTTCCCCCACATTTCCCTACCACAGCCTTATACACAACATCCCTTCCCCCATAGTGCTACATGCCCCGCCCATCCCATATAATTCTACTTGTTTTGAACACCCGAATATTTGTTGAGGAGTATAGTTAAATAAGTTCCTCATTATGCAGTCTTCTCCATTCCCCTCTTACCTCGTCCCTCTTAGGCCCAAATGTCTCCCTCAGTTCCCTATTCTAGAACACCCTCAGCCCATGTTACCCCTCCAGTTTCAAAGACCAAAGTTCAGACCCACAAGAAACAATAAGCCAAATTTAGTTCTGGTGTACCTCAGTGTTCATTCTTAGCAATTGACCAACTTAATGCATAAATTCTTGTTTTATAATAGGTTTATTATATTCCTCTACACGTTTCGAGGACTATGTGCTCATCATCAGGAGGTCAAAATTGTATTATACGGCACGTGGTATCACCACACTCTGTAGGTGGCAGTCCGGTGCGTCACCTACATAGTGTGACGACACCAGATGCTGTACAATACAATTTTGACCTCTTGATGATGAGCACAACAGTGCTCGAAACATGTAGAGGAATATAATAAACTTATTAAAAAACAAGAATTTGTGCATTAAGTTGCTCAGTCGCTGAGATTATACCGAGAAACACGGTCAGCAAAACATAAAAATTTGTAAGTTTATATTTTTGGATTGCAAATGGAAAAACAAAAGATTCAGGGCAGTAAGGTAGGAGGCATTCCGTGAGTCCAAATCTCAATATTACAAAATTTTTAAAACAATAAACTGCGATTTCAACAACTATAATATGGGAACTTGCACAAAACCTACGTGAAACATCTTAATTGTAAATTGTATTACCAACAGCTGCATTTGAAAAACTTGTGTAACTTGACAAGGTATTGATTACAAGCTCCCTTAGGACGACACGATAATGTCGAAACATGTAGGAGTGTGATAATTTGCGAAATAATTGTGCATTTGTTGGTCACAGTACAAAATAAAAAAAAAACACAGTGGCAGAGTGTTCTTGGAAAATGTTGATAACTGCTCCGTCCACCAAACTAAAAGCAATCACCCAACAACTCTGTTCCAGTGGAAATGCCGCAGGATCCATTTTCCCTTACCCTTCGTCTTTGCCGTTCGTCACCCCTCTGTACTATATACCTTGAGCCTCGCTCAAAGTCGTCATCAAGTTTGAACGAGTCGTCAGTCGGTCTGCCAGTCATGCCACGATTTAAGGACGACAGCAAAATCGGTATTTAGTGTCATCAGGTATTCACAACCGGGCGGATCTCACGCGACACTTGACACTACTGTCCGACAGGAAACAGCAATGTGATCACAGAAATATGCAGTCACGTGACTAACAAGTTATACACACACACACACACACACGAACAGGCCCCTCACCTTATCAAGAAATTGTCCGCGCCTTTGTGTTAAAGGCAGACTGTCCGTGCACACACCATGAAGTCACAAGGGGGATACGAGGAATAGCTCCACTCTTTCCTGACCTCAGCTTTACTCCCGAAAAAGAAACCCGATACCTAATGAAGAGAAGGCTGTGTAGGAAGAGAAAAAGCTCTTCCCTAACCGAGATTCAAACTCCGGACCGTCTAGCCCGTAGCTCAGTCGCTATGCCGACTGAGCTATCCCTGCCCCAATCCTTAAGTTACCTTAAAGATTCACAGTACCTCGGTGCCGAAACGTCGTATTTTATAAAAAAGGTAAAGGTAAAGTGATCCCGTTATAGGCCCGGTGTGGCCCAGAGGGTGGGTAGAGGTATAGCTTTGCTCTTCCATGACCGCGACACTAGAAGGGGGTGAGTGGTCAGCAGTACGCTCCGGCCGCACTTTACTCCCGGGAAAGACCCGGTACCCATTTTACAGGAGGCTGGGCGGGCCTCAGGGCCGGTCTGGACGGTCGGAAAATCTCATCCCCACCGGGATTCGATTCCGGACCGTCCAGCCCGTAGTCAGTCGCTACACCGTCTGAGCTATCCGGTCCACACGTCGTATTCTATACCTTAAACAAAAACAAAATAATGCCCCCCCCCCATTAAAACTTTCTGAGGGAGGACAGCGGTGCTGATAAGGGGACTGTTAATATGAAGAACAAAATTCAGTCCGTTGATGCACTGGCCTATCCATTTACACTTCCCTCATTTTTCAGTTACTTCTTTTGTTTTGGGTTACCTTCTTCTCAGTTTCCCTTCACTTCCTTTCCCTCTGTATCAAATCATCCTTCCATTGTAAACCTAACCACTTCACCCAACGTCCACACCGCCTCTGGGGCACACCAAGCCTCGTATTCAACGGTTACCTGGCTTCTTCCCCAGGGTTAGTGCGGCCGGGGCGTCATGTTGACCCCTCACCTCCAACACCAAGGCAGATTATCTTTATCGTTGCACCGTGCATTTCGTACAGTCATTTAATTAGCACACCAACTAATGCACATAAATATTTTTTTTCACATTAAAACATTTAAAATTGCTCCAACATGATTCTATCCTAAGATCATCTTCTGGGAGCTAACACTGTTCCTTGCTAAAGTCACATTTTTAAAACCACTCACTGATTAATTTTCTTATATTAAATTGGTGCTGTGGCAGCATGTCGTATTGTATCGTACACTGCTGGGAATGCGCCTGACTCTGGGTGTGTGTCGTGCATAACACACGACACACACCCAGAGTCAGGCGCATTCCCAGCAGTGTACGACTTACACAATACACAATGTGCTAATTAAGTGACCAAGGTAGATAATAAGCGTAGCTACACCTGTACTCCCCCTATATGACATCACGACGTGAACAGGGGCACCGTCACCCTTCCACCACTTCGAACGACCCACTCAAGGGCTCAGAAAGATATTGGGGGACGTTCTGGTACAAGACGCCCACAATCTGTGCCTATCGAAAGTTACGTTTGTTTGGTCAGCACACACATTCCGTTTAGCAAGAACGTTACACACAAAAGCGTAACACTACCCAGTACTGTCTGAAGAACCGTGCCGAATGTGATGCCCCCTCCACGCAGGACGCAGATGTTTCAGCCCAGCTGAAGTACGATACGTTAATTATAATTTTTCTTTTGGAATCCGTCCGTCGTCGCAGCTGCTTTAAACCGTTACGTCTATAGAAAACTGTACCATCGATGAGTGATCTGAGAGAAATTCTACCTAGGAACTCAAGAGATCGGGTGTTTGTCCACACGATGACGCAAATACAGCTAATTTCCCCAGACGTATTTCTCTACAAACTGACGGTGAAATAAGAGCAGAACAGCCTCAATCATGGTTACTGTACGCAACACTTTGGGCTAGTTGCCCTCGGTCCACTTTCTTCCTCCGCACGAAGACCTCAAGTTTTTCAAATCAATTCAAAAACAATAACATTTTATGTCAAATGATAGGCTCTCGCAACAGAGTTGCTCTGAAGTCATATCTTCTGGGATGTTATGCCGTGTCCACCGGTAAAATCTACTCACCATTAACATGCCACAAGATCTTCAGCGACACCCTGTCGTAGCCTCGAACCTCGCCCTAAAATTGTAGTTGTGTGTACTCTGCCAGTTAAAAAATATCTGCGAAGAGAGGTAAAAAACGACGACCCTATAAAATGAACGGTGGGAATCTATCACTCTGCTCTATATTCAGTTGTATCTGCACAAACTTCCGCTTCATGCAGCTACTGAAACTCGGCGAACTGGAATTAATTTGATCGCTTTATTAGATGGCCACAGTTCTGAGCCACACTCAATACAGTGCATCACAAACTCACACAAGTGCATATACACACCGTCACCAAACCACTACTAACTCAAAATTCCTAACATACATTAGCACATGTTAACACAACAGACAAATTACAGCCACACATTGAATAAGTTTTCACACATCAGATGCACGCTGCAGATAATTACAAATAGAAATGGCAACAAAAGCTACATGGGGAAAAAAAATAAATTTAAAACACTAAACAAAGTGTTACGGAACAATACAGTCAAATCCCGATATAGCTTCACCGGTTGTTCACTTCAGGTTGTGGCCGTATATCGAGGGTGGCGATATATCCAAATACTGCTTAACAGAGAATTTCTGTCCACAGACTGTGATGGGCGCTACTTGAGGGTGGAGCCGCCAAGGGGATTTTACGATACGTAGGTTCCATTCGGACACGAACTGAGAAAAATACATATTTTATAGCTTGGATATAAATAGATATAGATAGATATATCTGTTAACCGCAATTGGGTTGACACCCGGTGGCAGTAATACAGTACACATTTACAAACAGACAATACACAGAACAACACAATTAATTTGGAACAGTGCGGGCCGTGCCCCGTCTCTGTGAGTTATACCCTGGCATTTGCCTTACAACTGAGTAAAAAGCACTTGAAAACGTCAGCCAGGATAGTCGAAGAGTGCCAGTTGGCACGATGAAAAAGGAATGTACAGAACAGAGCATACATAACAATAAGAATACATAAACATAACAAGAAAAATACGTAACTTACAAAACTAACAAAAGTATAAAAGAATAAATATACATAAACGAAATACAAAAACACAATAAATACAATTACACATATTACCAAAACACCCACACATAAGTTAATTAGGAAAGCCTACATACATAGTGACTAGGCCATTCATAGTGACTAGGTCACAGGCTGGAAAACCTAGAAATAGTGGCTAAATTCTAGGCAGGGCATCGTGTTTATTCTTATCTCAAGGGTTCTGATTGGCAGTGAGACCCACACGACATTTTACTGAGGGGGGGGGGAGGGGGTGCCCGAGCGTAAAGCGACCGGGGCGTCAAGTTGACAACTCAATTGCGTCTAGTGCCGAAGTTAAGAATGAGCGGGGGTATTCTCCACATCCCCATACGCCTTCACCTCGTCGTGGTGTTTAGTGAGGGACATTTTAAACAATCTTTTTCAAAATATTAACACTTTCACAATTCACCCGGCCCCCCGCCTCCCGCTCACCGCATCCACCAATTTCATCATCAACCTAAGTTCGATTATTTTTGCTTAAAGATATTTACATTTTTAGACACATTAAAATGATATACTGCCGATGTCTAAGATTATACTGCCCGCAGCAGCGACCGCTTGCTGCATTCTTCGTCAATAAACCAACTAGTTAACGAAAACCCATCGCCTCTGGAACCTACGACTCACTACCAGGGACGTACAAACTTTTAAAAAATCTGGCAGCCACAAAACTGTAAGTACCAAAAGGATGACAAGCGGCAAAACCCCATACCAAGGGCCCTCAAACACTTGGTGACACCGGAAAACAGAAGTCGCCACGGGGACCTGGCGCCTGGGACTTGTGCATCCCTGCTCGCTACCGTGTTCACAAAATCGCGTCATTAGCTCTTACCACCAACGCTCACTTCAACCCTGTTCACATTCTCACCACTCACTGTTTAACATTTACTTCAATTTTTAAAGATTACTGACTACCAAACTACACGGCTTTACATTCCAAACGGACATAAGTCTTGTAAATGAAAGAAAATTGGTGCATGACTTATTATTAGTGTATTTCGTTAATTCTATTTATAACCTCTACATGTTTCGGACCTCTCCAGGCCCATCATCAGAAGGAACAACTGTATTTATGCAACACTTGGTAATTGTTATTCTGTATAGCTGGCCGACCGGTATCCTGCATCATTCACCAAGTTGGTTTCATTTATTACAAGATTATAGACAGATGCACGTTCAACAGAACATACAGGGATGCTGATAAGTCCTTAACCCCACCAAGAAGGAAATAAGCTAATGTTTCTCTCAGAATGGCGTGAATTTCCTTCGGCGCCTTGCCCTGCAGGGGGAAAAAAACGTGATGACAGCTCGCGTCTCGATATTGTTGAAATCGCGCGCGTCCCTGACATACTTCCGAGCTTGTTTCCTTCCTGGCCGGGCTAAGGACTTATCAGCACCCGGTAAAAAAAAAAGGACAGAAACGTCATACGAAACGGCCTCAAAACACAAATTCACATTTTAATATTATCCTTCGATGTACCGCTATATCTCCTAAGTTCTTCTCCTGAGGTCCTCCAATCTAGAAGCTCCACGAATCTCTTCCAGTTACGATTCAAATTTTATATCCTTACATTACTGCGATGGGGGTTGGTGCTTCCCAAATTTGACTGCCAGTTCCGTCATAAAATGGATTTAACGTCACATTAAAAAATAATATACTGAGACCACTTCCTGGGTTAACAGTAAACCCAAGTGGCATATTAGGGGAGTTCTCGCTTGTATCTATACGTACCGTGAAAGCCTTACTTCAAGTTTTGATACCAACTTTCTCTTTTACACTAGGTTTGTGGTAGGATCATTTTCTCTCCTTTATCTGCAATGCCCGCTTTATATCCTTTCTAAATATACCAGTGAGATATATAAAAGCGGCTAACTTTTTAAAACTTCCCATTCTCTGCGTGTGCAGAAAGAGAAGTTCCAAGCGTCTTGAATACCATTTCGGTTCTATCTCTCTATTTTGTATTATTTTGTTCAAACTATCTCATACAGCGAGCTTCATGAGATAGGAAATAAGATATCAAACCCCTCTTACACCCAAGAGAAAATTTTATAGCTCATTATTCGTGGCACTATAAACCTGTTGTAGAAGTTGGCCACAGAAACATGAAAATGTAGTTCAGTGCCAAGTTAGCGCAATTTCTCAGCTAAAGCAAACTGTCTGCTTCCCCTAAATCTATAAATGCACAGCCCTAACCTGGCGTTATATACTGCCCGACGTTTCGGCAAGAGCTAGAATATTAAAAAAAAAACCATCTGTTGTCGTCCGTTCAATTTCGCACTAATACAGTTTTGTTCTATACGGAACGCGAGGACCGAATGTAGTCACATACAGGTTGTGTGTAGCTGGTAAGAGAACGTTGTAGGAGCGTTCGCAAAACTGCGAAAAGAGACTATCAGGCTCCGTCATGTCTACCCTTCCGTCCGCATGGAACAAATCGGCTACCACGAATTCTCAAAAAGCATTATATTTGAGTTTTTTCTCGGAAATCTATCGAGAAGATACAAGTTCCACTAAAATCTGACCAGAATAACGGGTACTTTAAATATATATTATATGATATATTGGTCAACTATGGGTCACACGGCCTGTACAGAGAGCGGTGGCACAGTGGCTAAGGCGTTGTGCTACAAATCGGAAGGTCGCTGGTTCGATCCCAGATGGTGTCATTGGAATTTTTCAGTGACATAAAATTCTTCCGATCGCACTATGGCCCTGGGGTCGACTCAGCCTCTAACAGAAATGAGTACCAAGAGCATTTCCTGGGGGTAAAGGCGGCCGGTGAGTAAGGCTGACAAACTTACCACCATCCTGTGCCGTTATCACGAAATCTGGGAACCTTAACTTCCTGGAACCCTCTGGGCCACTCCAGGCCTCTAACAGGACTGATTTATCTTTACCTTATTGGTTAACTGCAGTTGGGTTGACACCCGGTGGCAGTAGTACATCACACATTTACACACAAACAATACACAGAACAAAACTATTAACAAGAACAACACAGTTAACAACAAGAACAACACAATTAACAACCTAACTGGCAAGAGTGCGGACCGTGTCCCGTCTTTGCGAGTTATACCCTGGCATTTGCCTTACAACTTAGGAATAACTACGGAAAACCCTCAGTCAGGGCAGCTGAAGCGTGCCAGCTGGCACGATGAGAACAGAATTTACAGAACAGAACACACATAACAATAAGAATACATAAACATGACAATAAAAATACACAATTTACAAAATTAAACAAAAGCATACAAAACATAAATCATATATACAATGGTAAAACAATGGAACCAAAAGAACATGAAATAATGTGACAAAACGAAAAAGCCATACAAGCAGGAAACTTCATATGATCTATGTATCGTCTAATAGTGATAGACGCTCTGTTACTTAGACCCATGTACATTTATGAAAATATAAACCTGAGTAAAATAATCCTGTTCTGATTATTTAATCAATGTCTTCTACGCTTATCCGACTAATACAACAGCATAGAAGTTCCGACATTTATGTCACAATATACCATGCTACAAAGGTCCTCACTTGGCAGTTTCCTGCACTAGCCTTTTGCCTCGTCCCCCTTAGGTCGCAATATACAGGGTTATTCGAAATGATTGACAACTTGCCACCTCGTTCTCCAGATGCAACCCCATGTGATTTCTTTCTATGGGATTACGTCAAGTATCAGCTTTATGTTCCTCCTCTTACCGCAAGTATCCCGGAACTGAAGGTACGAATCAGAACCGCCATTGAAACCATCACCGCTGACATGCTACAGTTTGGAACGAACTCGATTATCGTGTTGATGTTTGTAGGATAACAAACGGTGCATATATAGAGCACCTGTAAGGCATGTAACAAAAACTTGGAGTGTTGTTCTATTCATTCATTCGGAGGCCGGTCTGGCAGGAGCCAGAGCCCGGTTATGGAACCGATATGGCTCTTGACACACTGCATCCTAGGCAAGTTCTTGGGGGTAGTTTGCCATTGCTTTCTTCCGCCTTTAGACGTTCCCACTTTCGCCGCCACGTGCCTCTGCGTCCGCAGCGACGCGAGAGATCCTAGCAGCGAAAGGTGGAACTGTGGGCGAGAAACATGTCCGGTACTAATTTTGCCTAAATTCTGACTTCCACGTAAATTTACGACATGGGACCGACGGCTTTGCTGAGGATTTTTTCGCCCTAAAAATCCGACGGCTTCGGCCGGGTACCAAAGGACAGCACGCTACCTCTAGACCACCGAAGCCGCTGTTGGTCTATTAAATAAAAAAAAAAATACATATACTCCTATCTCAAATGTATTGTGTATGTCAAGTTGTTAAAACCCCGACAGTCATTTCGAATAGCCCTGTATTACGACATATTCTTGCCTGTGCTCCTCCTTCAGACAGCCACATCCAAGAACACCGGAAGTTTAAAATTACATAATTTATTTTGAAGCCCAGTCTCTATACCCCTTCGCAGAAACTTCGATGAAACAGTATCGATAACGATTAGGTTTCATTCCGGCGGGATCGATGATTACGAAAGTACATAATACGTAGCCAAATGTTACATTTGTTGGAAATATTGCGTCATATTCGGAATGGCCTACGCGAAGACTCCTAGGCATAATGCGGACTGTATGACGCCTACGTCAAAACAAAGTTATATGTTGAAGAATGAAGCAGAAAAGGATTTACTTGAAAAAACGGCATTTTGTCACGCAATGTTCCAGTTTCCGCATGCCAGTGTGTGGTCAGTACACAGCAGGACAATGACGGACACTGCAGCTGGAATGGCTATACAGGACAAAAACCTGAATGACCCATCATGTCAGGCCAACTGCACATCATCATCATCCTGAGTCAGTGGAACATCCTGCAGGTACAGTACAAACTGTAGGGTGGAGGGAGGGGGTTACTGTCTTGGTTCATTTACAGACACTTCGCCAGCCATATACAGTGGACAGCAAGTTCTAACGGCGATAAATACTTGTGACGGCTTTCAAGTGTCTCATGTTTGTTAAACACTCAATGGTTCGACAGCTGACTCTACTCCCGTCATCAGATAAAATACAAAAATTATGCAACCCTGAGATCGGTGCCAATCCCAGACAACGGTCACCCTTCGGCAGTGCATATAAACCGTAAATGTTTTATCAATTTGCGGAATATTAAAAAATATTTATATTCATGATATATTTAACGATGCTATATGAACCAGCTATATCGGTCAGTATGCGATACGTTCCGAACGACCAGAAAATCTGGGTTCGATTACTGGTGGGAAAAGAATTTTTTTTTTTAATTTTATGTTTATGTTTCCGTGCATCGCTGATCTGTATTAATAATTTCCCAACGAGATGCAACACAAAGCAGTCTATTTATTACTCTGCAAGTTCACTCTACATGTTTCGGGTGTGAGCCACACCCATCATCAGGAGTACACAAAACTGTAACTACAACCTCCGGTACTGTGCAGCTACCTCCCTCCAACGTGGCCAAGCTTCGCCACGTTGCAGGGAGGAAGCTGCACAGTACCGGAGGTTGTAGTTACAGTTTTGTGTACTCCTGATTTTACATTTTATGTTTATGGTTCCGTGCATCACCGATCTATATTAATAACTGTCCAACGAGATGCAACACAAAGCAGTCTATTTATTATTCTGCAAGTTCACTCTACATGTTTCGAGTGTCAATCACAACCATCATCAGTACACAAAACTGTAACTACAGCCTCCGGTACTGTGCAGCTACCTCCTTCCAAGGTGGCCAAGCTTGGCCACGTTGTAGGGAGGTAGCTGCACAGTACCGGAGGCTGTAGTTACAGTTTTGCGTACTCCTGATTTTACATTTTATGTTCGTGGTTCCGTGCATCGTTGATCTATATTAATAATTGTCCAACGAGATGCAACACAAAGCAGTCTACTTATTATTCTGCAAGTTCAGTCTACATGTTTCGGGTGTCAACCACAGCCATCACCAGGAATACACAAAACTGTAACTACAGCCTCCGGTAATGGTCATACTGCAAAGTATAAAAGTAATTAACTAGAAAGGTATATAACACATTCGGTTACTCGTAACAGTGTCTTAGTAGAAGAGTAAGACATACATTAGGCAATAAAATTTTAAACATTTTATTGCTGTAGTTACAGTTTTGTGTACTCCTGATGATGGGTGTGGTTGACACCCGAAACATATACAGTGAACTTGCAGAATAAATAGACTGCTTTGTGCTGCATCTCGCTGGACAATTATTACTATAGAAATGTTTCCTTTCACCGGTTATGGGCCCCATCCAGCCTCCTATCCAATGGGTACAGCGGAACCTTCCTTTGGGGGGGAGGGGGGGTACAGCGACCGAGAGGTTCTATCAGCCTCCTTGTAGTATCGAAGGTAAGGCTGGAGTTAGACCTCCACAAAAAGACCAAGGCTTATAGTATTTTATAATAATAATATTTATTAACTGCAATTGGGTTGTTACCCGGTGGCAATGGTTATTTTACATGTATACAAAACATGAAATCGGTTACCACTGAATTTAAG
>Ga0123352_10009950_pt1 | contig 14914 bp, 14 predicted proteins | sample TergutLab28metaG_FD_89700 | JGI IMG/M metagenome (GOLD analysis project Ga0123352, IMG submission 89700) | Labiotermes labralis P1 segment gut microbial communities from Petit-Saut dam, French Guiana - Lab288 P1 | ecosystem: Host-associated > Arthropoda: Insects > Digestive system > Gut ... | reverse complement strand
GTCGGGGGGAAGTGGGGATGGATGTGTGCGTGTATGCGAATGCGTGTTCGAATCCTGATCCTAGTATTCCAGTCGGGGATGATCCTGGACCCCCTATTTTCTACTCTTCTACGACTCTATTGTTTCACTTTGCAACATGTTGTAGAGCTTTAGGGAGTTTCACGTACAAATTTCATGTTGGCAGTCTTGCTTTCTCTAACACAGGGATTCGCATCAGCTGTTTCTACAGCCCATGCATGCACCAGGTAACATGCGTCAGATGATTTGCGTGTGCTCCTTCCCATCCCTTGCAACCAGCGTTATCTTTGTTGTACACATATGGAGGAACACAGATTACACTGGTTGATAAACATTCAGTCTCCTGTATTTCAGTGTTTCTTAGAAAGTCCGCCACTTGAATAACTTTATAGGAACACAGATAACACTGCTTGATAAACAGTCTCCTATATTTCAGTGTTGCTTTATTGCAATGATCCTTCGAAACACCAAGAAATACCCATCAAACGACACAGCGTCACATCTCAGAAGACTTGAATTCTCAGCATCACCGCTGAACCTCCTATCTCGCATGATGCACCTTCTTCCTTAGTTTACTCTCGTGATTCTTGTTGCAATACAATTTTAAGGAACCCAATAAAAGGGTAGCTTATTTGTATATATTCCAGCTTGAAATGTTAATACAGTCTCCTGCCTTGGCGGCCGAGTTCTCTCGGCAAGGCGTCCCCAAAGTTAGTTAAACTTTGGACAGGATTCATGGCACACACACAAAAAAAAAAGTTGAGACACACTGTTGTCGAGTTCTGCGTTCTGTTAAGTCGCGATCACATTGCATTAGATATTACCCTTTACAGCCCAGCAGTTACTATATGTACCGCCAGTTTAACACTCAAAATTCTACGTTCTGCCCACACAGTGTATTTATGTGTTTTGTATGGATCAGAGAACAAACTACGATTATTTCCCTATACAGCATTAACTGACTGGTTTGGTTTGTAAAACCGAGACGGAGAGTGTTTACTGCGCGGTACGGGCAGTCTTTGACGTATGCTGTATTTACGTAATTCAGACTCAGTTCAGCAGCCGGCCTCTAGCCGCAGGAGCGTTGGCTCGATCCCAGGCCAGTCCATGTGAAATCTGTGGTTGACAAAGTGCCACCCGAACATAACACTAACACTCCACCAACCCTCCATACTCATCTTCTGCGCCTCTTCCCACAAGCACAAATGGAGGGAGACTGGCAACATTCCCAAAAGCCATGCTCTTTTGCAAATCGGGGTTCATAAGCTACAAAAGAACTTTATTTTTTGACTTTAAAGGGTTAGGAACTGTCAGACTCCTAGCTGGTGCTGGACGGGTACCGACACCATTGGGCACCTTCCGTACAACAAATGGGCGTCAAGAAATGGCGCACGATAGTCGGACGCAATAAACGAGGCAACTTCCCTGTAGGGAAAACGGCTCCTACTCTCAAGGTTATTTTTAGAACACGTGACTTATGCTACTGTTTCTCAGCCAGCGATCAATAATTTTACTGCGGCTGGAAGAAGTATTTAATAACTAGTAATTTGGGAGAGAAAATTTTCGCTTCATTGCCGCTACTAAAATGTTACTGTTTCCCCTTCTCTACATTTTTCAAACTCCGGCACAACTGCGTGAGGAATCCACCGATCACTTCTTCGCGTTTTATTTAAAAACCCAATCAGTTACGAGGACTGTTGCGCATTGCGAGCCTCAGCAGTTGAGTCAGTACAGTGGCCAAGCTACCGACTGGAAGACCACGGTTTGAATCCCAGCGGGGCCCATATTTCGTCTTCACCACCCCTTCCACACCCCCTATGAGGCACAGCCAGCCTTCTGTCCTACGTGCAACGGTGGCTCCACACCCGGGATTATAATGGTCTGGGTGTGCAATCCTTCACCCCTACCTTGCACCGGAGGTTAAAACGACCGATATTACGCCTCCACTCCCCTATATAGGAGATGCCGATGTTCGTGACTGACCGGTAACCGTCACGAACATCGGAACGCACTTTCAATTCACAGTATCTATTTGGTTCCAAGACTTTATGATGCACCAGAAATAAAAATTAGGACAGTGTGGGAAGCCGACTCGCCAGCCACGTGGTCTATCTCGCTTTATCAGGACCAGTCACGATAGGGTGAAATAATGGTATTAGAAAGGGCGATCATGGAAGTTTGAAATCCCGAACATCGAGACTCTACTGTTAGTAATTCCTGGCATGGTACTTCACTACAGTGCACATTTACCGCACACAACGAACAGACAGTTAAACCAGCAGAGCGCTAATCACGACACTTGCTACCGCCACGACCTACTACGGTCAGGCGTAACTACGTCACATGCTCGCACTGCTGGTTCCGCTCTGTCAGTGCCGAATGAAGACAACACTTGTGATAATGTAACACTGAAAAAGGCACCGAACCAAACGGGGACGACGTTTGACGCACGCGGAGGATAGAGATCGTCGCCCCAGCGTCGGTGCAACCCAGAACTGTCGCACTTCCTCATACTGATGGGCAACCACGTGTCTGGCAGGAGAGATAGCCACTAACTTAAGAAATATAGGCGCCAGTTAGCGAAAATTCGGGACAGAATATCTCCACGTAGGTAATATTACTCAGCTATTGCGAATTTCGTGAAAATTGGCGCGGGAAACGCAATTCTTTACTTCAGGGCATAAATTAAATTTACCATATTTTCTACAGTTTCGTCCGATTGGATGAAACTGAGTGAAGCCGATGTTCACAAAAAATACACCGGATGATTGCGAGTTTCGTGAAAATCGTCGCTGTGTATGCCACATTTCACTGCGTAACGGACTTTTATTTTCGTGCTTTCCACATTTATTGCCCGACTACTGTGAAAATCTGTACAAAAGATCTGTACATGCTAGTAAACTGATGAACACGTTTTCGTGAAAATCGGTCCAGGAAAATTCCTGCTTGTATTGTGGAGGTAAATGAAATTACTGACGCGTGTACCGTGAAACCGTATACAATTCTGGAAGTACAGAACGCTCTGGTTAATTCTGCGTCCTACGCCACCATTTGCAGTGTTGATAAAATGGCGGTCCCGCGCATCAGCACACCCAACACATTATAAACTGCGCTTAACCTGCCCTGTTTTCCCAGTACTTAAAACAACGAAACTGAAACGAACCATTGCCTCCTCCACTATGTAATCTGAACACGGAGTGGGGGCAAATAAAGATCTAACGAAGGCTGCATTTGAGTCTCGCAGACTAAGAAGCTGGATTTATACTCCCTACAAATCACTGATGGTGTGGACATGTGGCACATCGGGGGAAACGGGCAATTGCGTACAGGGGTATGGTGGTGTCTTCTTCAGGTCTAACTGCCAACTATGTACGCATTTATCTTCTACCCCAAACATGCCACATGCCCCGTCCACCTAATGCTCCATCATCGGCTCACCCCGGCCTATTTGGTCTGCAGTACAAATCACAAAGCTCCTCCTAATGCAGACTCTTCCGGTCCCCTGTCACTTCCAGCCCCTCAGACCCAGACATCTTGCTCAGCTATTCTCGAACACCTTCACACCATGTTACTCCCTTACTCTCCGAGACCAAGTTTCACACCCATACAAAACAAGAGGTAAAATTATGGTTCTGTGTATTTCAATCGTGTGTTTTTATAGACAGCAGACGGCATGACTATACTCTGAACCGAATTCGCCGGGTATTCCCGTAATTCAATACTCTAAATTTCTTCACACCACAAACACCGAATTCCATACATCCAAAAACAGACTAACACCGTCTGCCGTCTGCACGGGAAGCCTGTCACGTGAACAGACGAGCCAGTGGTGTGGCCGCGACTGTCTGTCACAAGACCATTACTCATCACAATTACGACGTGTACCTGTTCTATAGAATCGCCTTGGTCTGGCACAGGTTAGCATACAGTGATCTAGCCCACATCATCACTAATTACACGCAGTATAAAAGCACAGCACAAGGGACAGATGTGGCGACGTTAGTGCAGGAGGTGAGATGGGGTGAGGTGTTCTTGGAAATTCATGTCTTCCCTGATGTGGCACTGTGTCCAGGGCGGCCCGTGGCATCGGGACGCTCCGTGAGGCTAACAAAATCTGGCGCCCCTTCAAACCGATACGGCTTAAACTTTCTGGGGGCGCGTGTCCAAACTGTGGATAATTTTTTGGGAAATTCTTTCGAGCGTGGAAACTTACAGCACCATTTTTTCGATTATTCCAGTGACGTCGAAGCACTCCTTATAGTTCGGCACCCAGGGCAGGTACCCGGCTGGCGCGCCCCTTGGTCTGGCCATAGATGTGTCGTGTGTAAACACCGACGCTACAGAGTACCAGTGCCTTAATCCTCAAGGTTAAAACTCACATCCCAGAAGATTTGAATCTTCCACATTAATGAAGTCCTAATCACGTTTGCTGAAGTCTGCAGCAACCCAGTTCGGCAAAGAGTTGCAGTAAACATTAAGGGTAGCCCCAACGTGCTTAAACTATTGAGGGTGGGACTTTGGGGGTCATGAGGACCCAGTATGCCTGTGCATGTCACGTAGTATCACACCCCATAACCACCTAATTACATGCACCAGACTAGTCCTACAGAAGCTAACAGTCTTCCAGCTGGTCAGGAAATCACCCGCATATCACTGAACCCTAATGTACTACCCGTCCATAGCAGCCCGCCACTTTTCTTGCGCCAGCGCAATCCACACCCTCCCATCCTATTTCTTTAGGGATCTATTTTAATACAATCCTCCTGTCTATACCTAGGTCTTCCAAGCGGCCTCTTTACTACACCCTACGCCTTTTGCAACTCAAGACAACGTACTTGTTTGCTATGTACAGGCCAGCGCACACCATGTCTGTCAGTGACCAGCTCCCGGCAGCTAAAGCGTGTCGTATTTTCATGACATTCGGCACGGGCGTTCATTACAAAATGCTGTCGCGTAAACGTCACCTCCGTGTATATCGGTAGACTGAGATTAATGCTGGATCACATCAAGTTCCGAGCTTCTAGAGTGAATGTCACCCAAATCGGTCAAGAAATACAGGAAAGGATTGGTACGCAAGCAAAACTATGACAGTCGCCGAGCCGATTTTCAGGAAACCTGGCGCTCCCAAACTGCAATGCGCGGAGATGTGCTTTAGAACGGAAAATAATCTCGTACCCCTACTGGGAATCGAACCACATGGTTCCTTGATCGTCCAGCCCGTGACCCAGTGACCACACCGAATGGTTTGTCCTATTTATAACGTTTAAATGTTTAAATGTCTCGGCTGGGATCGACAGTCTGTATAATGTTGGTGGCAGAGACATCAGTCCGGTTGTTCCGTCCGTCCTGGCAACAAAGATCTTGCAAGAGCGTGATCTCTCACCCCAGCATTTGGTGTCTCTTTTACAGTGTCCCTGATCATGACAGCTGTCACGTGATTTCCCGGTAGTTTCAGGCTTATTATGCGATAAATCTACCGTGCTCGGGGACATGATAAACGGGACACCCGTAAACACATCCCGAGAGTCTCTCTGTATGCATTAAAAACCTCTCCTACTATGACGGTCCTTAACCAACGTGACTCTAGCGCCAAAATGCCAATCACCAGCAGTTCCTGATAGCATATTTCATTCCTGGTCACATTACACGCCACAATCACACAATCAACCAGCAGTATGAAAATGAAATATAAAATCTCATGCTTCAGCCGCGATTTAGTTGAGACCTTCGCTATTCTGGAATGTTACCCGGCGTAGGCTGGCAATTGGTTACCGACGTCTCGGGACAACCCATCCGTCCCACCTTCATGGTTCAAACGGTCTAAGATAAACTGCTTGTACTGTCTGCCTCCCAAATATCAACGTACACCGCGTAGCATCGCACAAGAGCGAAGGTCTAAATGATATGTCGTACCTTAGAATTCAGTATTCTTGTCTTCTTGCCGTCCATCTGAATTATGAGTTTCGCTTCCATGTCTCGTTCCCTGAAAACCAAACAGACAAAAAAGTAAGTACACACACGGCCCAGGTTCTGGGTCAAACAAAAATGGGGCGATCTACAGACCACACGCGATTCTGAACCACACGTTCTGAACCGCACTTCTCGTATCCAACAGTGTATGGTTTATCCCTTAAAAGTGCTACTAAGGAGCGAATGTAAAATTTGTGCTATCATTTCACAGTTCATAACAGTATCTTAATCTTGGAGTTTATCCCTTTACAGTTAGATGGTTGCTATACATACCACTCGGTACGTGTATGTACCACTCTGCATTTTACCCACAGGGTATAATTATGTGTTTTGTATGATCACACAACCAACTCCACTTCCGGGCCTGAGAAGCAGAAGGGTTTAAGTCCAATTTTATCATTTTTTAGAAACAAGCAGTGTTTTTCCTAGAATTTCAAGTTCTTTCACACATAGATGGCTGTAAATCCAAATAATGTCCAAGAGTAGATGGGCTTAGAATTGAACAGCATTAAATCACACTGGTCTGAGAAAATATGTGTATTGTCTCAAATATGATGAAACTTGACTTACACCCTTCTGCTTCTCAGGTTCAGAAGCATGCCCCCCCCCAGCACACACACACACACGCACGCACGCACACACACACACAAACGCACACACACAAAAGCACACACACAAACGCAGATATATACATACATACATACAAATATATTGGACGCGGCATGGTGGCCGGCCATACTAAAGGGGCTGAGAGATGCCAAATGCCCCAAGAATCTTTACCAACTCACGCAAGACTACTTTAGAGGAAGAAGAGCAGTAGTATCAATTAACAGCTGTAAAATGGAAAAGAACATTACCAAAGGTTGCCCACAAGGGTCATGCTGTGGACCCGGTTTCTGGAACATACAACTCCCTTCTTAACTTCAGATACACTAAACATTCGAAAACAGTAGCATTTACAGACGACTTGGTAATCATGATAAAAGCAGAATCAATTAGAGAAGCAGAGAACATCGCCAATGTTGAATTCAGCAAAATTTCAGCATGGGCGAAAGAAAACAAAATCAGATTTAATGAACAAAAACCAAAAGTAATGCCTATGACAAGACGAAAGCGAAAAGAACGAAAAGAACTTGAAATATACCAGAATAACAAACCTCTACTTGAAGTGCACAGTCTGAAGTACCTGGACATAATATTCGTCAGTAAGCTCACATTTAGAGAACACATAAACTGCATTTTCTAAATCGGCAAAGCTCAACTGGGGGGCTCAAACAAGCGGCTCTGAAGACAATATAAACAGAAGGAACACTACCTCTCCTTTTATACGGAGCACCATTGTGGAAAAAAAAACCCCCCATAGATAAAGTTAGTTACAAATCAAAGCTAGTAAGAGTACAAAGACTTATAAATATTAGAATCGCAAAGGCATACCGTACGGTGTCGAACGAAGCCCTCTGCATACTGACAGGATTGATCCCATTGCCATTAAAACAGAGAAGGCGTTTCAATTCTACCAACTAACCAAAGGTAGCACAAAAGTGGAAGCACTGGTGGATCGTGACATGGGAGTTAGACATTGGCATCATCCCGCAGAAACGATAACCTTCCTTACAGAAAACAATGAGGAGACAAGTACAATTCAAATACTTACTGACAGACGCAAGTCAGAACTGGGGGTAGGCGCAGACGTAGCCATATTCAGATCAGGTAAACACACAAAAGGTCTAAAATACAGGTTAAACAAAAGATGCGCCAACAATCAAGCCAAGCAGCTAGCGATAGTGAGAGCACTAGAGTATACAGAAAAACTACAAACAGAAGACGGCCACCATATACACAGAAAGCCGAATGACACTGGACTCGCTTAAAAATCGCAACGTCCACACATTCCTTATTGAAGAAATAAGACGGAAATTGACGGAGATGGGAAAAACAAACTGGAAAATTCAATTCCGCTGGGTCAAGGCTCACGTCGGGATCCAGGGAAAAGAGCTAGCCGACACACTCGCAAAGGAGGCAACGACGAACGCGGACATCAAAGAATCCTACAAGAAAGTTCCAAAAAGTTTAGTTCTAAATGAACTTGGTGAGATAAGTGTCGAGAAGTAGCAAAGGGAATGGGGCCAAATAACGAAGGAAAAAAATCACAAAAGGATACTTCCCCGTAGTTGCTGAGAGGTTAAACATGAAAATAAGCATTACCCATAACTTCACATCCATGGCAACGGGGCACGGCAATATAAGGTCATACTTGCCCCGATGTAAAATAATTGAAACACCAACATGTCCTTGTGGCACCAAGGACCAAACAACAGATCACTTGTTATTCGAATGTAAGTTGCTAAATAAGGATAGAGACAGCTTAATATCAACAGTATTAAAGACAGACGTTTGGCAAATAAGTAAAAATAAATTAATAATGAAACATTTTAAAGTGTTTGTTAAATTTACTAACGAAATTTCTTTTGATAAACTTAACGAAGTGTTAAATCCATCATACCAAGAGGATTAAGTTAACCTCACAGTATGAAACAATCAATGTAGCTATCTCTATACATTGTATTTGTAAATATTATTATAAGACATGTAGTATTTATTACTCCCAGTAATGGAGCATGCAATAAATAAATAAAAAAATACATGCATACACATACATACATTACATTACATCACATTACATTACATACATACAAAAAACACACACACGCGCGTACAGACATATCTACATACATAAATTTCACTGATCCAACATTCATCCATCGACGGACCAATATGAAACATGTCAGGAAATACTGGCTGCTCAACGCAACTGAGTCAAAAAACATATTTTGTAAAAGCATATACACAATGTATGTTGGAGAGACAATACAGTAAATACAGGATCAAACATTGCATACAGAAGAAGTGAATGTAGGAGTTTGAAAGACACAGCCAATCAGGAGATAAAAAAAGAAAAAAACTTCTAAACATAAACAACAGTTATCATTTGATAAGAATTATTCAATACAACAGCAAACATATGTAAGAAGACATTTCCTTACAGCAGACTTGAAAACTGTCTCATCATGTTTTAGTCCTGACATTCCAGTTAATAATTACATGAATATCTTAATCTGATGAATATCTGTATAGCAGATAGTCTAACTGAAGATACGTGTAATCGACTCTTATATCTCGTGTTAATCTCTCGAACGGAGGAATTAGTTTCAAAGTATTAAGACGCTGTACCCTGCAGCGGAGACTGAATGTTTACTGTGAGGTAGGAAGTCAGTTTTATAACACAATTTTGTATTCGAAATTCCTAAATGAAAGGGTCACATACTGCACTCACGAAACAATCTGTTCTGTTTTCGACTTTCCGTCATACTGAGAGTGTGATATAGCTAACAGCCAAATTCGCCCGTAGTTATGCACTGTGGTATAGGGAGACAGCGCCACGTATTCCCATCTACCCCACTACCTGCAGGTGATCAGATTCACACCCTGGGAACCTTAAGGGCACCATACACCCTAAGTTAAACTGTGTAGTTTAACTGTGTAAAAAAAAACTGCACGAAAAACTGAACTGAATGTTCTCTGGCATGCAACAGGTTTCCCACCAGGTTTGTCAGTTTTTTGGGGTTAGTTCTGTGTGTCTTCTTGTACGTGTGGCTATGGTGGATAAAAACAAGGCTGTCGTTTGCTGTTTGCTAGCCACATCGGCCATAATGTTATCCGAAAAGACTAAAAGAAAACGTAAAATGCGGAGTAAGAAGTGGTATTTGAAAAGGAATATATCATGTTATGCTCATCTGCTGAATGAATTGCTAGACACGGAGTGCCTTGAGATGATGTCATCGTGGTGTCGCCAGGCAAACTGAGAAAAATGTGGGATTTCCTTAGTGAACTGCGCAGTTTTCTGTGTGAAAGACGACTGGAAAGGGCAGTCCTGAGGCCTGCGCTATTGCCTGTCAAAACTGCGCAGTTTACTCAGTTTTTCCGTCAGGTATGACGTCACACAGTAAAATCGCTCAATTGAACTGAGAGTGTATAGCGCCCTTTACAGATGCGGACAAACCCTCTAGCACTCCTTTGTCAGAAAGCCTGGCTGAGTGTGCAGCACAGCTGGTGTGAACGCTGAGAAAACAGACAAATGTGGCCCGTGTCTGTGCAGAAAACATGGTGAGTCACTCGACCAACCCACAGCCTTGTCTATGAAATGTAACACTGCAATAAACGTAGAGCAGCCTCTAAGGACAGGGCGCACGTACCAAATTTCAATGAAAAACCGTGACCTGTGGTACGCACCCACCGTGGTGCTAACAGCCTACCTTCCTTGTGCAATAAAAAGACTGAAATATGGCGAAAATGCAAAATTTTGAAATTATATCTGCGAACGTTTAGGCAGAAACACTTTGCAACTGCGAAACCAGACAACTTCGCATATTTTATACACAGGCTCTTTATTTTATCTGACAACTATTGGCTGTGATTTCCTGTAAGTTTATCGTATGCCTTCTTAGCCGATCGTTGCTGAGTAGCGGTGGAAGTGACAAATCTTTCTTGGGTTTCTTCACCCTTGAAGAGGAGACCAATTAGTTGTCCTGAAACGTCGTTAAGGAATTACGCCACTATACGCTGCGTAAAATCCCAGAAGATCGCAGATCTCATGTACTTCTCTGCGGAAGCCCAAAACCATGCAGAATACCCTGTGCAGTTATCATTCTGCTGGCACAAAAGTCTGGTCCCTCACTTAGTTGGTTGGTGGCTTGGTTGTTCACGTATTTCCTGCAAGAGTGTGGGAAACTGTACTGAGCCTTTTACTGACCCGCCAGCTTCGATGGCTCTACCGTCAGTACAGTGGCTAGAAGTCCACGTATCTCCCACAAGACACGGAATGTCTTACCCTACTACATCTCATGTCGGTGCTCTTCTTTATAAAGATGAAAACAAATGCCGTCCAGTCCCTGACTGTTCCTTGGCTATTCACATGTCAACCGACTCTGCACGTTCATCGACAAGGCACAGTGTGCAAAAAAGCGTTTCAGTAAGGGTATGAGGCTTCACGGGAAACGTAAAGTTCACCCTAGAACAGGCCACGAAGGCCCAGAGGCGGAGTGGAGGTATAGCTCTTGCCCTTTCCTTAACCTCGGCGCTATAAAGGGGTGGGTGGTCGCCACCCCCCGGCCGCTTTACCCCTGGGAAAGACCTGGTACCCGTTGTATAGGATGCTGGATGGGCCCCAGGGCCGGTTTGGACGGGTGCGGAAAATTTCGCCCACACCGGGATTAGATCCCCGGACCGTCCAACCCGTAGCGAGTCGTTATACCGACTGAGCTATCCAGGCCCACAGGAAGCTTCACAGTATTTAATTTTTACGATTTTCTTTCGGTCATAAAGTAACAATGGCCTGTTGTAAGAATGGCTCCACCCGCAAGGTCATTGCAAAATTTACTACCAATGAACTTCCCGCGATCCCCCCACCTCAAAAATATACTGACATTAATACCGTCCCCTTTCTAAATCCCGCCTTTAAGTGGTACAGGTACAGGTACAAAGCTCAGAGAGCGGTATCGCAGTTACAGAGTGCCTACCGGTAGGCATCTCTTAACCAACAGCATGCGGTCGGTTACACGCACTAAACTGAAACAGTGCTGCTCCACTGCCCTGCCCAGCCACTGTGTACATCCCCAACTGTTAGTCTCACTTACATGACAAGTAAAGCTGTCCAGAGTTTAATTTAGCGCCACGAAACAAGTGGAAGTTACGGTATACCTCCACATATTCATATCAACCTTGGTATTACATGGCAGTGGGCGATAAGGTTCACATAACCCTAGCGGAAATGGCCCCTAATACCTGTTGGGTGATGAAGTGACCTTAGGGGCGATCCAGGAGAACGTCCGCACAAGAGGCGCCGGGGGGTGGGGTCAGAAACGAAGGTGAAACTAAATTTTCTTTTTGCGAATCTTGCTCTGACATTAGTTGAATGTGTTTAACAAGCCACCGTCTTCCCAGGCCCTCTGGCTTTTTTTACTTTAACACCATTGTATATCGTTACACGAGTTTAAGCGTTCTTTGTTTAAGTCACTTTATATGCGCGTTCGCAAAACTGCGAAAAGCGACTATTACCTTCGTCATATCTGTCTTTTTCCGCATGGTGTAACTCTGCTCCCACTGGACGATTTTCGTCAAATTTGATTCTTGTGAATTTTTCTAAAGTATGTCAAGACAATTCAAAGTTTAATTAAAATATGACAAGAATAACAGGTACTGTACATGAAGACCTATGCACATAGGTGATATCTAGCTGAATTGTGAGAAACGTTTCCGACAAAATTGTACAGAAAATCAAAACACACATTTTATGTACAGTAACTTTTTTTTTGACAATAGCGCCGTTAATGAGACAATGTGGAAAATTACTGCAGAGACGGACAGGCCACAGACGGCAATATAACATGGCGTATGCGCTTAGCATACCGGATAACTAAGGCAAGAATACACACACACACACACTCATACTATTTAATACTTATTATTGTTAACAGCAGTACGAAATATTTTGCAGCTCCACAACACAGCAAAGCCAGCCAAATGCTGCACGTACAAAGAAACCCCCCAACACTTTCATACTGTCAGATACATCTACGCCAACAACAACAAAAAAAGGAACGTATTGTTGCGTTTCGAGGGCAACAATGGTCAAGCGAACTCGCCACGCAATGCGGCACACACTGTCTTTTATTTTTCATAGTCAGCTGCACACAGCTGTGGTCAAGGCGGCGAATCGGAGGATGGGAGTCACAGCCATACAGATTGCAGCGGACAATCTAGTGTGAGCCGAAGACACGGACTGGAAAAGAGACGGTGATGAATGACAAGGTGTTTTGTTTCTGCTGACTGTTTCCACGAATCAGCAGGGAGATGAGCAATGTTCAAGGGTAAGTTTCCCTCTGATCTATCCCCGCTCGCCTGCTCGTTTCAGTGGAAAGCGGTCAATTATAAAATAATTAACATGCTCGAAGAGCATACCACTTCGCTGTAACAGCGGGCTGCTACACCGACCGTTGGCTATGTGGAACGAGTGTCTGTGGCGGTAACAAATTACAATAGTGATGATAAAATCTGTGAAAGGTTCCTGTGGTTTACCAAGACAGATGACCCCAGCGGTGCAGGCCTCACAAATGTTACAATGACAATTGGAGAAGAATAAACTTCCGCTGCAACACTGCAGAGGGAGGACAAGGGTAGAGCAATGCTGCCAACAAGACGGGAAAACCGGTGGTGTATAGAAGAGAATTTTAGAACAAAATCCATTCGGGTTTGTAAAGACATGTCAGAGACATAACCTCGTTTTTTGTATTGCGTGAAGCGGCGAAATGTTCTGCCACGTGTGAGTGTTGCGTGTCACAGATATTACCGTCTGTTTGCTGGCTGTCTGAAGATCATAACTGGTAATGCAAAAATTACGCCTTAACCTTTTAGTACCAACCTCGGTACACCGGAAGGGTCGCGAATGCATTTAAGGGAACTATAAATTAAAAAACCCTCCGTCCTGCAGAAGGGCAGACACCCGTCATTTGAAATTGCTGCGCCTGCAAAACAAGGTTCCCCCGCATTACGTGCAAGTTTCCAAGGCGCCAACCGAACCGCGAGTTGCATGCAGCTGTCAAAATCCCGTGTGTGTGTGTATGATTTTATTACAAAATTATGCAGGCAGCAAGCAGAAGTCATACAAAAACACGACAGTAAAGATTTTCACAAAACGCTGGACAAGGTGAAGTCCAACACGAGAAATGTAATAGGCTTAAACGTGCCGGCGGTCAAGCGCACGAGTGACCAAGTGTCTGACGGCCGCCGCAATAATGCCTAGGCGTTTTAAGGTTAGCATCCCCGTTGTGTTTCTAAAATACATAACAAAAGAATATAATCCGTCAATGCACAACTTTACTGTAGCAATTGTAGATTTCAGCTACATGTTTCGGCTTCTCCAAAGTAATCACCGTATACCAGAAGCTAAAAGGTAAATTATTTTACGTGTAGTTAGCAGACATATCGGCCCTACAAAGGGAGTCCACTAACCATACACAGTGCGGTCCAAAAGTTTTAGGATTGATTTTTTTAAATCGAAGACATATGAGGAAGACACATACCTCTTTTAATTCAAAATAAGCTCCACTGGCACACATACAGGCTTTTGCGCGGTCGTACAGTTTCTGAAAAGCTGCCGAAAATTCTTCTTTTTGGACCTTCTTTAATTCATCAGTTACGGCTTCTTGGATTTCAGGAACATCCGCAAAGTCGAGTCCTTTTAACTCCATTTTCAACTTGGGGAACACAAAATAGTCTGGCGGAGACAAATCTGGAGAGTACGGGAGGTGATAAAGGGTTGTAACATTTTGTTTGGGTCAAAAGTTGGCAAACACTTGCAGCTTCGTGGGCGGGCGCATTATCGTGCAACAAGAAGAAATATAGACAGCAGAACGCAGCTGGACGAACCCGCTAAATGCGCGTCAGAAGGCGATCCGTTACTCCTTTATAAAATTCTGCATTTACTGCTTTTCCCTCTGGTACGAATTCTTTGTGCGCTACGCCTTGAGAGTCGAAAAAAAATTATCAACATGGTCTCGATGCCGGACCTTTGGAATTTCAGTTTCTTCGCCCGAGGGGATGTCTCACCAACCCATTCAGAACTCTGACGCTTTGTTTCGGGGTCATAGGCAAAACACCAGGTCTCAACAACCGTAAAAATTTTGTTTCAAAAATTTGGTCTGCATCGGCCATCGCGGTGATGTCTTGGCAACATGTGACCCGATCTTCCTTTTGCTCAGGTGTCAAGAAGTGTGGAACATAACGTGCACACAAATGTCTCTTTCCCAAATCCTCTTTCAGAATCCGAAGAACTACAGTCTTGGGGAAGTTCCAAGAGTCTGCTATCATT
>Ga0123352_10009948_pt1 | contig 14914 bp, 13 predicted proteins | sample TergutLab28metaG_FD_89700 | JGI IMG/M metagenome (GOLD analysis project Ga0123352, IMG submission 89700) | Labiotermes labralis P1 segment gut microbial communities from Petit-Saut dam, French Guiana - Lab288 P1 | ecosystem: Host-associated > Arthropoda: Insects > Digestive system > Gut ... | reverse complement strand
CGGGGGGTGGGGAGGGGGGGGGGGGGGGGGGGGGGGGGCGGCCGGGTCAGGGCTGCAGCCGGCTGATCTGCCAGTGGTCGCCGGTGCGGTCGTAGCGCAGCCGTTCGTGCAGCCGGTCGGTGCCGTTGGCCCAGAACTCCACGCCGGCCAGTTCCATGTGGAAGGCCACGAACGTCTCGGGGCAGGGCAGGGGTTCTTGATCGGCGCCCAACTGCAGGGCTTTGGCGCGCAGTTCCTCGAACTCCTGGAGGGTGTCCAGGGGGCGGCTCTGCCGGGAGACGCTGGTCATGGCGTGGGTGAAGACCGGGCGGGCGAACCACAGGGCTTCGGTCTGCGCGGCGGGCAGCAGGTGGGTGGGGCCGGCGAGGTTGATCTGCTGGCTGGTCTCGCGCCAGTACAGCACGCCCGACGCCCAGGGGTTGGCGGCCAGTTCCCGGCCCTTGCGGCTGTCGCGGTGGGTGATGAAGACGATCCCGGTGTCGGTCAGGGAGTTGAGGGCCACGATCCGGGTGGAGGTGCGGCCGTCGGTGCCGGCGGTGGCCAGGGCCAGGGCCCGTGGTTCGCGGACGCCGCGGGTGGTGGCGTCCTGAAGCCAGCCGGCGAGCAGGCCCAGCGGTTCGGCCGGGGGTGCGGTGAACTCGGGGAAGTCCACGGCGACGGTGGCGGTGAGCGTCTCGGAGCGGGTGCCGGCCCCGGGCCCGGTGGCGGTGAGGGTGGCGGACTGGGGCAGGTCAGACATGCAGCGTTCCTTCCAGCGCGACGACGCCGTGGCCGTCGACCTCGACGGTGTCGACCCGGTCGCCCTCTCCGTGGACGAGGGCGCCCATGGGAGAGGGGCGGCCGATCTCGACGCCCTGGGTGATCTCGATGTGCGTTCCGTAGGCGCCCAGTTGGTGGCGGGCGATGTGGATGGCGATGGGGCCGGCCGCCGAGCCGGTGGCGGCGTCCTCGACGACACCGTAGGCGGGCGAGAACATGCGGTTGCGCCACTGGCTGCCGGATCCGGCGAAGCAGTTGGCGGCCATGTCGGGGAAGCGGGCGAGGGCGCGGTGGTCGGGGTCCAGCTTCGACAGGGCCTCGATGCTCTCCAGGCACACCAGGACGTGCCGGGGGCCGTTGCGGTAGATCTCCACCGGCAGGGCGGTCTTCGTGACGCCGAGGGCTTCCAGGAGTTCCTCGGCGCGGTCGAAGGGCTCCCACACCGGGACGGGCTGGCGCATGCGGGCCGCGATGGTGGTGGTGCCGGCGCGGGTGAGTTCGAAGGGGATCAGGCCCATGGCGGTCTCGATCCGCAGCCGGTCGCCGGGGATGCGGGCGCCGAGCGCGATGGCGGTGCCGAGCAGCGGGTGGCCGGCGAAGGGCAGTTCGTTGACCGGGGTGAAGATCCGCACGTGGACGTCGCCGTCGTGGTCGGGGCGCAGCACGAACGTGGACTCCGACAGGTTCATCTCGCGGGCGATGCGCTGCATCTGCTCGCCGGTCAGGTCGTCGGCCTCGAAGAACACCGCGACCGGGTTGCCGGTCAGCGGGACCCGCGCGAACGCGTCGACGACGACGTACTGGTGCATGGACTCTCCCACTGGTCTTCAAAAAAGGGGGGGGCGGTGTGCGTTCAGGCCGTCGGCCGGTGGCCGAGCAGGGTGGCCAGGGCGGTGGCGACGATCCGCGGTCCGCCGCGGGTCAGGACGGATTCGGGGTGGAACTGCAGGGAGGCGAAGCCGGGTCCGCGCAGGGCGTGGACCTCGCCGGTGGCGGTGTCGCGGCTGACGCGGACGGTTCCGATGCCGTCGGCGGTGAACTCCTCGTGGTCGCTGAGGAGGGCGAAGGTGTTGTAGAAGCCGACGTGTTCGCTGCGGCCGAACAGGTCGATGTGGCTCTGCAGGCCCTGGTTGGGGACGTCCTTGCGGCGCAGCGGCAGGCCCAGGCGCAGTCCCAGGACCTGGTGGCTCAGGCACACGGCCAGGAACGGGCGGCGTGCGCGCAGGAGGGTGTCCACGGCCGTGTGCAGGTGGTGCATCTTGGGGTGCGCGGTTTCCTGGGGGTCGCCGGGGCCGGGGCCCATGACGACCAGGTCGTGGCCGTCGAGGTCGTAGGGGTCGTCGAAGCGGCGGACGTTCACCCGCAGGCCCAGGGACCGCAGTTGCTGGTCGAGCATGGAGGTGAAGGTGTCCTCGGCGTCGACGATCAGGACGCTGCGGCCGGCCAGGGACGGCCAGGTCGATGTGCGGGCGGCGGCGTCGGTGAGCCAGAAGTCGGCGATGGTGTCGTTGCGGGCGGCCAGGGCCTGGCGGACCTGGGTGTGGTCGGCGAAGCGGCCCTGGCGCTGCCCGCCGAGGGCGGCGAGCACGCCGGCGGTCTTGGCGCGGGTCTCGGCGGCTTCGGAGGCGGGGTCGGAGTGCCGCACGATGGTGGCGCCGACGCCGATGCCGATCCGGCCGGCCTGGTCGATGTCGGCGGTGCGGATGAGGATCGCGGAGTCCATGGTGCGCCGGCCGGCGTCGTCGCGGCCGATGAGGGCGGCGGCGCCGCTGTAGTAGCCGCGGCCGCCCATCTCGTACTGGGTGATGGTGCGGCAGGCGCTTTCCAGCGGGCTGCCGGTGACGGTGGGCGCGAACATGGTCTCGCGCAGGATGTCGCGGACGTCGCGGTCGGTGCGGCCCTCGATGAAGTACTCGGTGTGGGCGACCTTGGCCATCTCTTTGAGGTAGGGGCCCACGACGCGGCCGCCCTGGTCGCAGATGCGGGCCATCATCTTCAGTTCCTCGTCCAGGACCATGTACAGCTCGTCGGTCTCCTTGCGGTCGGCGAGGAAGTCCAGGACGCCGCTGAGGGTGGGGCCCGAGGCGGGGTAGCGGTAGGTGCCGCTGATGGGGTTCATCACGGCCGTGCCGTCGTGGACGCTGACGTGCCGCTCGGGTGAGGCGCCGACCAGGGTGCGGGTGCCGGTGTGGATCAGGAACGTCCAGTGGGCGCCGGACTCGCCTTGCAGGAGCCGGCGGAACAGTGCGGGGGCGCTGGCCGGGCCGTAGCCGGTGATGTCGGCGACGAAGGTCCGCTTGATGACGAAGTTCGCGCCTTCCCCGGTGCCGATCATCTCCTTGACGATGCGGCGCACCACTTCCTCGTAGGCGGCGTCGTCGACGTCGAAGTCGCCGCCTTCCAGCTCGGTGGGCACGTCGGGGATGCGCAACAGCGCCTCGTGCAAAGGCAGTTGCTGCTGGCCGGTGACGGTCATCGCCACCAGGGGCGTGCCGTCGTCGGCGCACGCGAAGCCGCGTTCGGCCAGCTGCCGGTAGGGGACGACGACCAGCACCTCATGCCCCCCACCGCCGCCGGTGCCGGGGCTGGTGTCGGTGGGCAGGGGGATGTCGGCGAGGGTGGCGGGCAGCGTCACCTGGCCGGTGAGGACCTCGACGGTGCCGGGGCCGGTGGCGCCGGGCCGGTGCAGCAGCGCGTAGGGCTGCCCGGGCCGGGCGAGCGCCTGGTCGAGCAGGTCGGCGCCGGTCACGAGAACAGGCCCTTGACCGTGGTGACGCGGGCGCAGCGTTCGGCGGCGTAGGTCAGGGCCGAGCGGTGGTAGTCCTGGGAGAAGTCGGCGGTGGCGTCGGCGAGGTAGAACGGCTGGATGTCGTGGGTGAAGGCGTCCACGCACGTGGCCAGGACCCCGACGTGCGCGTAGACCCCGGCGACGGCGATCTGGTCGCGGCCGGCGGCGCGCATCCGCTGCAGCAGGTCGGACTTGAAGAAGGCGCTGTAGCGCCATTTGGTGAGCTGCCAGTCCTGTTCGGCGGGGGCGAGTTCGTCGACGACCTGCCGGTCCTCCGGCGTGGTGCGCATGCCCGGGCCCCAGAAGTCCTTGAGCAGGCCGCGTTCGGTGTCGGTCATGCCGCCGGGCTGCGCGGTGTAGGCGATGGGCACGCCGAGTTCGGCGCACCGGGCGCGCAGGTGCGCGGTGTTGCGGACCAGGTCGTGCCGCAGGGTGTCGGGGAAGGGTTTGAGGAAGTAGCGCTGCATGTCGTGGATGAGCAGGACCAGCCGGTCGGGGTCGGCCTTCCAGGGCACGACGGCCGGCGGCAGGTCGCCCTCGGCGGGCAGCGGATACGCGGAGATGGACGGTATGCCGGACATGGCTCCAGTTCCTGGCTTGAGGGGTGGCCCGGGCGGCCCGGTCGCGGATCCGGCGGGGCGGGGGCCGGCCGGGCCGGGCCGGGCGTCTGCCGGGCCGGGCTCCCGTCGGCCGGTTCACGGCCCCGTGCGTGACCCCGGGCGGCGCGGCGTGCGGGGCACGTCAGTTCGCGGCTCGGAAGCGGTCGTGCGCGCTGGTGATCGACTGGTAGTAGGCGGCGAGTTTGTAGTACTCCTCGCTGGCCGTGATCGCGCCGGCGAAGACCAGGGTGCGGTCGCCGGGGTAGGTGTAGGGGGCGTTGCGGGCGAACGTCTCGAAGGCCGGGTCGATGCCGGCGGGCAGCACGGTGGGGTCGGTGGTGCGCACCGAGAAGCTGATCCGTTCGATCTTCGCGGAGTCCCAGCCGAAGGTGAAGTACACCGCCTGGGAGGCGGAGATGAAGTCGAGCATCTGCTCGCCGGCGGCCGGCAGTGCCAGGTCGCGGAGCATCGCGGTGACCGCCTGGCGCTGTACGTGTGCGGGCGTCAGGCCGTTGAAGTACACGTTCCAGGTGCGGTGCGTGTAGTCGATCGCGATGGCCGAGACCTTGCCGTCCAGGCCGTGGGCGGTGAACGCGGCACTGTGCTCGGCCAGCGCCGGCGGCATCGAGGGCACCTGGGCCAGTGGCGCCAGGTGCTGCAGGGCGCCCATCGGGAAGCACACGTAGGCCTTGTTGAATCCGCCGTTCACGCCGTAGTCGACGCCGTAGCTCTGCACGTCGAAGCGGGCCTGGATGTCCGGGAGCAGGGCGCGTATGCGGTGGTCGACGTCCTCGGCCAGGCCGTGGGTGACCGCGAGGGTGTAGGGCTCGCCGACGCTGGTGGGCGAGGCGAAGTCGAAGGACAGGTCCTTGATGGCTCCGCCGCTGTTGACGATGTTCCACACGATCGGCGAGGAGGTCAGCGCGTCGTGGTAGGTGGTCAGGACCGGTTCCATGCGTGCGCGGGAGGCGGGCAGGCCCAGCAGGGCGGCCGCCTCCTGCACGGCCGCGTTCAGGACGTCGGTGGTGGCTGTTGCGGACATCGAAAACCCCAGGTGTGGTGAGGGAACGCGGGCGTGCTGCCGGTGAGCGGAGCATCGGCGGTGGGTCTTGGCGTGGGCTGGACGTCGAGTTGGCGGCGGCCTGGCGGCAGGCCGGCGGCGCGCGGTCACGGCCCCGCGGGGCGCGTGCCGGGGCGGGGCCGGCCCGCGCGGGTTCAGCCGCCCGGTCCCGCGGTGCCCGGCCGGCTCCTCCCGGGTCGGTTGCTCATGCCGCATTATCGACGCAACGGCCTTGACCTGCGCTGGAGTCCGGGCTGAGACGCCGCCCCCGGCGGGGGTGGTGCGAGGGTCCCGGGGCCGGGTCCTGGCGTGATCACGCACGGCCGTGATCGTGCCGGGCCCGGCCCCGGGGGGCCGGGGGGTTTCTAGAGCGCGGCGTGGCCGCTGGCCTGCAGTTGCGGTGCCTGCGGCAGGAGCCGGGTGCGCAGGTGCCCGAACGCCAGGAGCACCGGGATGTCGGTGAGGATCGGCAGGTGGTAGGCGAACGGGCGGGGGCCGACCATGTCGGGCGGGCCGTCGTAGCTGCCGTCGGTGTTCTGCCGCTGCAGCAGCCAGGCCAGGCCGCGGCCGACCGGCTCGCTCGACTGCGACGCGCACAGGGTGATCAGGGCGTAGGCGGTGCTGATGTCGTCGCTGGGGTCACCGGGCTGCATGCCCCAGCCGCCGTCGGGGTTCTGCGTCTGCTGCACGGAGGTCTCGATGCGCTCGGCCATCGCGGCGGTGCGGGTGTCGCCGACTTCGGCGGTGCCGGCCGCCAGGCGGGCCCGGAACATGGTGTGCAGGCGGCTGCGGCTCCAGCCGGGTTCGAAGCCGCCGTCGGCGAGCTGGCTGTCGGCCAGCAGGCCCAGGGCGCGGCGGCGGGCCGGTGCGGTCGCCGGGTGCGGTGCCAGGGCGTTGACGGCGGCCGCGGTCATGCACGGCTCGGAGGTGGCGCCGGCGACGTAGGTGGGGAATCCGCCGTCGCTGTTCTGCACCGCCAGCAGCGAGTCGACGCCGCGGCGGATCGAGGCGGCGTAGGCGGCCGGGTCGGTGTCCTGGAGGAACTCCAGGATGCACGAGGTGCAGTCGACGTCGGTCTGCGCCACGTTCGGGCCGATGGACCAGCCGCCGTCCAGGACCGCGCCGCGGGCCAGGGCCAGCGCCAGGTCGCGTTGCGGCGCGTCGTCCTGGTGGGCGGCGAACAGGTCGGCGATGGACCGCAGTTGGGCGGGGGCGCCGCCGGCCGCGGCCAGCGCGATCGCGGCGGTGGAGGTGCACCAGTTCTGCATCTCCAGCACGAACGGGAAACCGCCGTCCTCGCGCTGGTGGCGCAGCAGTTGCTCCACCCCGCCGCGCACGGTGGCCTCCTGCCCGGGAACGCCGGCCAGGGCGTGCAGCGCCAGCAGGTGCAGCAGGACGTAGCCCTCCCAGACCGCGGTGGCCGGGGCGGTGGCGGTGAGGGTGTCCAGGGCGGCGGCGGTGGCCTTGTTGCTGACGCCGGCCGCGCTGGACAGGATGAGGGTGACGGCGGCCTGCTGGACCGCGGCCCAGGAGTGGATGGGGTCGGTGGGGGCGGCCTCGTCGGCGGCCGGGACCACGCCGGCCGGCAGGGTGCAGCCCAGCACCGACAGCACCGCGTACAGCATCCGGCGGCGGCGCGCGGAGATGAACTCCGGTGCCGCGCCCAGCAGCGCGTCGGTGAGCTTGTCGATGAGGTCGGAGTCGCCGGCCGGCTGCCCGCCGGCGGCGGCCCGCCCGACGGCCAGGGTGGCCAGCACCCGGTCGAACTCGTGCGGGGTGTCCAGGTGCCCGCGCAGGTAGGCCAGGACCCGGTCGCGGGCCGGCGAGGCCAGCTGGGTGCGGGTCATCAGTGTCAGGGCGAGCGCGGACTCCAGCACCCTGCTGCGGCAGTCCTCGCGTATCGCGCCGTCGGCCTCGACCTTGCCGGCGACGTGGGCGGCCAGCTTGGAGGTGGCCTGGCCGAACGCCGCCGGGTCGACTTGCGCGGGCCAGGCGGTCTGGGCGATACGCACGTGGTTCGGTGGCCTCATGCCATGCTCCTGAAGTGGATGTCCGGGCGGATCGGAACGAACGCGGAAACGAAAAACGAGGGGTGACCGAACGCGCCCGCCGCGCAAGGCGAGCCGGGGTGCGGCGCGGCGGCGGGGGGTGTCCTGGTCATGGCCCGGCACCCGCCTGCTGCGGGGCGTTGGAGCAGGCGGACGCCCGGGGGGGGCGCGGCGCGGCGGGGTCAGGAGGTCCGCTGCGTCGCGCGGATGGCCATCGCGGTCAGCTGGTCCTTGGCGTCGTCGGTGGCGGTGCTGGCCCGCAGGACGGCAAGGGCCCGGTCGGTGCGGGCGGCGATGTCGCGCTCCACGTGGTCGACGGCTCCCACGGCGGTCATGATGGCGCGCATCTGGGCCAGTTCCTCGTCGGTGATCGCCGTGCCGATCTTGGCCCGCAGGAACTTCGCGGCGTCCGGGTCCTGCTCGTCGGCGTACTTCAGCGCGGCGGCGAACAGCGTGGTCCGCTTGCCCTGGACCAGGTCGTCACCGGAGGGCTTGCCGGTCTCTCGCGGGGAGCCGAACACGCCCAGCAGGTCGTCGCGCAGCTGGAAGGCGACACCGATGCCGATGCCGAACGCCCGGTAGGCGGCGATGAGTTCGGGGTCGGCATCGGCGATCGCGCCGCCGATGTGCAGGGGCCGCTCCACGGTGTAGGAGGCGGTCTTGTACTGGTCGACCAGCACCGGGGTGTCGATGTCCTCCTCGCCGGCCGCCTCGGCGGTCAGGTCGAGCAGCTGCCCGCACAGGACCTCGGTGCGCAGCGCCGACCACACCGGGGACACCCGGGCCAGGGCCTGCTCCGGCAGCCCGCAGGTGCGGATCATGTCGTCGGCCCAGCCCTGGGCGAGGTCGCCGACCAGGATCGCGGCGCCCACCCCGAACAGGTCCGCGTCCCCCGACCAGCAGCGGGCCCGGTGCTGCTCGGCGAACAGCACGTGCGCGGCGGGCGCGCCGCGGCGGGTGGAGGAGGCGTCGATGACGTCGTCGTGGATCAGGCCGTAGGCGTGGAACAGCTCCAGCGCCGAGCAGCAGCGCAGCACGGCCTCGGCGTCCGGGCCGTCGGGGTCGCCGCCGGCGCCGACCCAGCCGAGGAAGGCGAAGGTCGGCCGTACGCGCTTGCCGCCGCGCAGCACGTAGCTCGCCAGTTCGGTGACCGCGGTCGCGTAGGCCGGGCTGATCGCGTCGGCCTCGGCCTGCCGGGCGGCGAAGAACTGCCGCAGCGCGGCCTCGACGGCTTCCGCGCGCGTGGCGGCCCCGGGGCGGGGTCGGGTGGTGGTCATGGTGTCCCTTCGGGCGGGGCGAACGGAGGATCGACTGCCCCGGGCGTGGGTGCCGGGGTCCGGCGGTGGGCGTCGGGTACCGCCCCGGGGGGGTGCCGGCGGTGCAGCGGTGCGGTGCTGCGGGCGCGGTGGGGGCCGGGAACACCGAGTCACTCCGCCGTCGCCGGGCGGGCTGTTGTCCGGGGCCGATCGGCGCGTCGCGCGAACACGCCGGGGTGTGCGGTCAGTTGCCGCGGTTACCTCGGCGAGTCTTGCCCAGCCGGCTCGAGGTCGCCTGGAGTCCGCGGCCACAGCGGCCACAGGCCCGCCCCCCGCCCCCGGGCACCGGTTCGGTCGCCGGCTCGGTCGCCGGCTCGGTCGCCGGTTCGGTCGCGGGGTGTTCTCCAGCAGGGCTCCAGGGCCTCCATGGCGGAGCCGGGCATTTTGTGCAGCAGAAACAGCAGCAGAAACAACGGTTTCGTTGCGTCCCTGACTTCACAGCACCTTTTGGGGGAAAGACATGATCCAGCGCCGAAGCGTCCTCGTGGCAGGGGCGGCCCTGACCGGCAGCCTCGGTGGCGCGGGCCTGCTGCTGCGCGCCGGCTCCAGCCCCGCGCGGGCCGCCGACCTCCCGGCCTCGGGTATCGCGCAGTTCACGCAGCCGATGCCGGTGCCGCAGGTCCTCAAGCCGACGTTCACCTCCGGGGCGGCCGCCTACTACGAGATGACGATGAAGGAGGCGGACGCCGAGATCCTGCCCGGGCGCACCACGCGGGTGCGGACCTTCAACGGGGCCTTCCCCGGCCCGGTGATCAAGGCGGTCTCCGGGCAGCGCGTGGTGGTCAGGCAGACCAACCGGCTGGACGTGCCGACCTCGGTGCACCTGCACGGCGCGCACGTGCCGAGCAGCAGCGACGGCTCCCCCATGGACCTGATCGCGCCCGGCGGCGGCACCAAGACGTACACCTACCCCAACAGCCAGCCGCACGCGAACCTGTGGTTCCACGACCACGCGCACCACATGGAGTCCGAGACCGTCTACCGCGGGCTGGCCGCCTCCTACCTGCTGACCGACCACGTCGAGCAGAGCCTGGACCTGCCCTCGGGCGCCTACGACGTGCCGATCGCGCTGCGCGACGCGCGGTTCGACGACGACGGGCAGCTGGTGTACGTGATGGGCGACTACGCGGGCCGCACCGTGCTGATGGCCAACGGCAAGGCCTGGCCGTACTTCGCCGTCGCCGCCCGCAAGTACCGCTTCCGGCTGTTCAACACCGCCAACTTGCGGTTCTTCACGCTGCAGTTGGCCGACGGCTCGGCTTTCCAGCAGATCGGCTCCGACGGCGGGCTGCTGGAAAGGCCGCTGGAGGTCACGTCGGTGGCGCTGTCGCCCGGCGAGCGCGCCGACATCGTCGTCGACTTCTCCCGCTACCCGGCCGGCACCACGCTGGTGCTGGCCAACACCGCGCCGCAGCTGCCCGGCGATCCCGCCGACCAGGTCGGCCAGGTCCTGCAGTTCCGGGTGACCGGCCCGGCCGCGGACACCAGCCGGGTCCCGGCCACGCTGCGGCACCTGCCGGCGCTGCCGCCGGCCACGGTCCACCGCAGCTTCGTGCTGGCCATGGACGAGACCGGGCTGACCGGCGAGGCGTTCATCAACGGCAGGACCTACGACATGGACCGGATCGACACCGAGATCGAGTACGGGGCCACCGAGATCTGGACGGTGACCAACGGCAACCTGTTCACCCCGCACAACTTCCACCTGCACCTGGTGCAGTTCCGGGTGCTGGAACGCGACGGGAAACCGGTCACCTCCGGCCCGGAGAGCGGCCTGAAGGACACCGTGCCGCTGATGCCCGGCGAGACCGTCAAACTGCAGGCGACGTTCACCGGCTACGAGGGCACCTACGTGTACCACTGCCACATGTTCGACCACGCCGACATGGGCATGATGGCCAACTTCCGCGTCTCCAGGACCCCCAGGGCCCGCCGGCACCGCCCCGTGCGCTGAACCCGGAGGCCTTTTCGGGCGGAGCCGGAACCGCAGCGGGCCGGGCCGCACCCCCTTCTCCTCGGGGGTGCGGCCCGGCCCGATGGCGCGGTGCGCGACGGCGGGGTCAGGGCCGGAACGCGGAGATCACCGTGAGGGCCTGGCGCGGGGTCAGCCGCGGGTCGCACAGGGAGGTGTAGCGCTCGCCGACGCGGTCCAGGCCGTCGCGGCCGGTGGCGCACTCGGTGACGTCCTCGGGCGTGGTCTCCAGGTGCAGGCCGCCGGGCACGCCGCCGGCCTGGCGCACCGCGGTGACGAACCTCGACACCTCCAGCGCGATGGTCTCCACCAGCCGGGTCTTGTGGCCGCTGGGCGCGGTGACGGTGTTGCCGTGCATCGGGTCGGTGAGCCAGATCGCCGGGTAGCCGGCCTCGCGGACGGCCTGGACCAGGCGCGGCAGCCGGTCGGCGACGTGGCCGGCTCCCATCCGCGCGATCAGGGTGAGCTTGCCCGGGTCGCGCCACGGGTCGAGGCGCTCGCACAGGGCCAGCAGTTCCTCGGGTTCCATACCGGGCCCGACCTTGCACGCCACCGGGTTGACGACCTGCGCGAGCATCGCGACGTGGGCGCCGTCGATCTGCCGGGTGCGTTCGCCGATCCACGGCCAGTGGGTGGAGCCCAGGAACAGCCGGCCCTGCTCGTCGGTGCGCAGCATCGGCACCTCGTAGTCCAGCAGCAGCGCCTCGTGGCTGGTCCACACCGCCGGGGTGAGCACGTCGCGGCCCGCGAAGCGTTCCCGCCAGCCCAGGTGGTCGATGACGTCGCTGGCGGCCATGTAGCCGGTGAGGATCCGCAGCGGGTCCGCGCGGCGGCTTTCCGCGTCGGCCTCGGGACTGTTGACCATGTGGCCGCGGAACGAGGGCAGTTCGACGCCGTCGACGATCTCGCTGGCGGCGGAGCGGGGCTTGGTGAACTGGCCCGCGATGCGTCCCGCGCGCAGCACCGGCTTGCCGGTCATCAGGCCCAGCGCCCCGGCCAGCAGGTCCAGCACCGCGGCCTTGCGCGTCACGTGCTCGGGCCGGCACTCCTGCGGGTCCTCGGCGCAGTCCCCGGCCTGGATCACCAGGGCCCGGCCGGCGGCGACCGTGCCCAGCAGCGTCCGCATCGCGGCCACGTCGTCGGGCTGGACCAGGGTGGGGCGGGCGGCGAGCGCCTCGTCGACCCGGGCCAGCTGCGACAGATCGCTCCATTCGGGCTGCTGCAACGCCCGCCGGACACGAATATCGCGGGTGACGTCCTTCACGACGTCGTTCAATGCCGTAACTCCATTCCAGCGGTGGGGACTCGAGACGACGTCACGTGGGGATGCCCGTGCGCTTGATCTCCGGGACGGGGATGCCCAGCGCCCGCAGCTGCTGGAAGGGGTTCATGAACTCGCGCTGCCGCTTGATCCGGCCGCCCTCGAACTCGAACGAGTGCAGGAAGTGGTTCTCGTAGTAGCCCTGCGGGTAGTCCCCGAAGCAGATCTTGCCGTGGCCGTCGCACTCCACCCAGAAGTGGTTGGGGTCGTCGGTCTCGAAGATCTTGATGTTGTACCACTCCCAGTCGGGGAAGCACTTCAGGGACCACACCGCGTGCTCGCCCAGCCGGTCCCGGCCGTGCGTGGCCACCGGGGAGCCGGTGTCGGTGGTCCACAGGCCACCGACACCGTCCTCGGTGAACAGCTCGTGCCGGCGCAGCCGGTCCTGGCCCGTGGTGTGCATGTACTGCTCGACGATCGCGCGGTTGCTGCGGCGCAGCTCCGCCTCGTCGGTGAAGGCCTGGGTGGCGACACTGTGAGACACGATGGACCCCTGGTGGTGTGAGAACAGAAAACGGCTGTGAACAAACGGCATGCGACTCCCCCGGGCAACACACCGGCGCGGTGCCGGGGGGTGTTCAGGCGTTGCGGTAGGCGACCTTGCGGGCCATGACTTTCAGCTCCTCGCGCCACACCGGGGCGATCGGCGCGTCCGTGATGGCCTTGCAGCCCAGGTCGACCAGGCCGGCGATGTGCGCTTCGACGTCGTCGGGGACCTTGGTGTCGACCAGGTAGGCGCGCACCTCGTCGCCGCTGTGGCCGGGCTCGGTGATCAGCGTGGCGATCGAGTCGTCGCGTTGCATGGCCCAGCCCAGCAGCAGCGTCATCTTGTGCTGGGTGAAGTCCAGTCCGGCGGGCTTGCCGGTGTCGGCGGAGTCCCCGAAGGCGTCCAGCAGGTCGTCGCGCAGCTGGAACGCCTCACCGACGGCCTCGCCGTACTCGGCGAACGCGGCGGCCAGGTCGGTGCGTCCGGCCGCGCTCGCGCCGACGACCAGGGGCCGGTGGATGGTGTAGCGGCCGGACTTGATGCGGGCGATGAGCCGGGAGACGGCCGGATCCACGGAGAACTCGGCGGCCGCCGCGACATCCATGTACTGGCCGATGAGGACCTCGGAGCACAGCTTGTGCCAGTCCGCCGACGCGGTCGCCGGCGCCTGGGACATCAGTTCCTCGGCGTAGGACATCGCCAGGTCACCGGCGAGGATGCCCACACCCTCGCCGTACCGGCGGGACTCGCCCTGCCAGCCGCGGTCGTGGTGCAGCGCGATGTGCTTGGCGTGGACGGTCGGCAGTCCGCGGCGCCGGCTGGAGTCGTCCAGGACGTCGTCGTGGACCAGCAGCGAGACGTGCAGCATCTCCAGGGCCGCGGCGGCCGCCACGATTCCCGGGGCGGCCGCCTCGCCGCCGGCGGCGAGGTACCCGGCGATGCAGAACGCGGGCCGGATCCGCTTGCCGCCCGAGGCGATCAGCTCCGCGAGCGCGTCGATGGGCACGGTCGTGCGCTCGTCGACCTGCGCCCAGCTGGCGCGTTCGGCGGCCAGCAGGGCGCCCAGCCGGTCCTCCACGCGCTGCAGCAGGTCGGCGCTGGTGCGGCGCGCGAGGTCGACGGCCTGCGGGCCGCCGCCGATGGTCACGTCGGCAGTCACAGGAATCTCCTTGGGTTCGGGCGACGACGTCGGTGGCCCCAGCTGACCACAGGGAAATGGGGCGGACCTGGAGTCTGCCTTTAGGGCCGATCGACTTCGCGCATGGTGAGCGTTGACACCCTGAACGGCCCCGTGGAAACCTCCGGTGTGCACCCCGGGGAATTTCACGTCCGGGCGCCGCCACGGGGGAAATGGCCACCACTCCCCCGCCATTTTCCGCCGCAGGACCGTCCCGCTGGCCGGCCCCGCCCGCGACAGGCGACGACCGGTGCGGGTGCAGGACGAACCACCTGGTGAAGGAGCATCGATGGAACGTCGCTCGGGTCCGCGGGAACACCGTGCGGACCGCGTGCGGGCGGCTTTTCCGCGCTGCCGCCCGCCGATCATTTCGTGAATTCAAGATCGGCGATGTCGGGCGGATTGATTGCGCATGTTCAACCCGGCGCGAGTGAATTTCACGTGTCCGGCAGAAAAGTGTGTCGTGGACGGCTGCACGCCGGCGCTGCGCGCCTGGTGGCGGCTCATCGGAACCACCGGGAAAGGGGATCATCCAGTGCGCGTGGGGACACACCGCGGACATGCATGCATCGATCACTGCGCCGCCGGCGGCGTCGCGGACGGCGACGGCCGGCAGCGCGCGGGCAAACCGCCGCACCACCGGCTGGTGCCCACGAACGTGGCCGCGCTGGCCGCGGGCGTGTCCGAGGCGACGATCCGCAAGTGGGTGAGCCGCGGCAAGATCACCCGGTACGGCACGCCGGGCCGCTCGCAGTTCGACATCGACGAGCTCACGCAGATCGCGCTGCGCCGGCAGCGCTGAGGTTCAGCCGGGCGTCGGCAACGACGCCCGGCCTTCACGACTCTGGCGCCATCCCTCCGGGACGAGGTGGGTGAGTGCGGGGTGGGTGAGTGCGGCGCGGGCGATGGCGTCGCAGTCGATGAGAGTCACCGCGTTCACCCCGGGCCGGATCCCGGCAGCGGTCACCCAGTGCACCGACTCCGTCGACGGACAGGCCACGGGGGCCGGCACCGATCAGACACATGCGCGGTGCGTCGTCGTGGTGACTCCTCCCCGTCGAGCCCGGCCTTCGCGCTCGCCGCGTTGGGCAGGAACGCGCCGGGCTGCGGCCTGTTGCGCGGCTTCCAACTCGGCGGCGGCCTTCGCGCCGTGGCGCGAGTTGGCGACGAACGCGCCGCCTGAGTCGGCGAGGAAGTTGGCCATCCCCGTGCCGATGCCGACCGGAGCCGGTTCCGGCTGGCCAACAGCCTCAAGGGCGCCGGCCCCCCGCTGCCTGCGGGCCGGGTGCACAGGCCCGTGAACGGTGCCGTGCGGGGGCGGCGTCCAGACGGGTCAGGTGGGCCCGGTCACCATTCGACGAGGGCGAATCCCGCCGACATGCCGCCG
>Ga0123352_10009946_pt1 | contig 14916 bp, 14 predicted proteins | sample TergutLab28metaG_FD_89700 | JGI IMG/M metagenome (GOLD analysis project Ga0123352, IMG submission 89700) | Labiotermes labralis P1 segment gut microbial communities from Petit-Saut dam, French Guiana - Lab288 P1 | ecosystem: Host-associated > Arthropoda: Insects > Digestive system > Gut ... | reverse complement strand
GTGTGATCTAGCAAAAGATAGTCTGCTGTGGTAGTTGACCATTTTTGCACATCCCCCCTTTGCTTAACACCTATTGCTTTAATGACTGGCTTGCCTGTTAACTGTTTTAATTTTTGAATATATTCCTCATCTTCTGAGCCGTGAAGTTGGACAATATCAATAGTGCCATCACGAACTAAGGACAGAATATTCTGGATGGATTCATTCACAAATATTCCTATGGGAATGATATCCGGCGATAGTAATTTTCTTAGGTTAGCAGCCTGTGTCCATGTAATTTTTCGTCTGCTTTCTGCAAAAACAAACCCGATATAATCCGGCGTTTCAGCATTTGCGATTTCTATATCACAGGGGTTTGAAAGTCCGCAAATTTTAATTTTCACCATGCTTATACCCCCGCAGACGGTTTATTTCTGCCTTTTTGTCTGCGCTTCTCATAATGCTTTCGCCTATCAAAACTGCATCTGCTTTAATCTCCTGCAGCTTACAGATATCTTTAGGAGAAGAAATACCACTTTCGGACACAAACAATACATTCGGGGGCACCAGTTTTCGCAGTCGCTCGCTTAGTGTAATATCCACTTCAAATGTTTTAAGATTTCGATTATTAACGCCGATAATACGCGCACCGCAAGACAGTGCCATGGCCACTTCTGCTTCATCATGCACTTCCACAAGGGCGGAAAGTCCAAGGTTGTAGGAAATATGAATGTATTCAGCAAGGATATTTCTGTTTAGTATGGAGCAAATCAACAAAACGGCAGATGCACCGAGTAGCTTTGCCTCGTAAATCATGTAGCTATCAACAGTAAAATCTTTTCGTAATAATGGGATGTTCACAGTATTGGCAATTTCTTGTAGATATTGGTCACTGCCCATAAAATAGAATGGCTCAGTTAAAACTGAGATCGCTGCCACTCCTGCTGCTTCATAGTCTTTTGCAATGTCAAGATAGGGAAAATCTTCTGATATGATCCCCTTGGAAGGTGATGCTTTTTTAATTTCGCATATGAAAGCCATGTCTTCAGATTTAAGTGCTTTTTCAAAGGGAAAATAGCTTTTTGTATTTGGATATGCCATTTCCGTAATTTTTGCTTGAGGGAGTATTTTCTTTTGTGCTTCAATACGTTCCTTTGTGCGTTCGGCTATTGTGTGCAGTATATTCAAATTAGTCACCTACCCTTCATTTGAATAGCGGATAAAATCATCAAGCTTTTGTAATGCTTTTCCACTATCAATGACATCTGCAGCAACCTTTACGGCCACTTCAATTGAATCATATTTACCTGTTATAAACATTGCTGCTGCCGCGTTAAGTACCGCGGCGTCTCTTCTCGCATCTTTTTTCCCACATAATAGTGCTTTTAATATTTCGGCGTTTTCGGATGGGTTGCCACCTTGCAAATCCTCCTTTTTACACCTGTCAAATCCAAACTGCTCGGGTGTAATGGTGTAAGAACGCACCCAACCATCTTTTACCTCGCATACAAAGGTGGGGGCACTTAGGGATATTTCATCTAATCCATCCTCCCCATGGACTACCATTGCGTTTTTTACGCCTAAATTACACATAACCTGTGCCAAAGGCTCGACTAAGCCTCGGTCATAAACGCCCATTAGTTCCATTTTGGCACCGGCAGGGTTGGTAAGTGGCCCAATAATATTAAATACTGTTCTTATGCCTAGCTCACGGCGAATGGGCGCAACAAACTTCATTGCGATGTGATAATTTTGGGCGAACATAAAACATATTCCGATATCTTTTAGCAGCTTGGCACTTTTCTCCGGGGATATGTTGATATTTATACCTAATGCCTCTAATACGTCTGCCGCCCCACATTTGCTTGACGTGCTTCTATTACCGTGCTTTGCCACAGGAACACCTGCGGCGGCTGTGATAATAGCGGCTGTGGTGGAAATATTAAATGTGTTTGCATGGTCGCCGCCGGTACCGACAATTTCGAGGGCATCCACATCATGCAATAGGCGGACACAATGAGAGCGCATGCCAAAAGCTGAGCCTGTAATTTCGTCAATAGTTTCGCCTTTTAAACTTAAGGCTGTGAGATAGGCACTCATCTGCACAGGCGAAGCTTCACCTGTCATAATTTCATTCATTACTGTTTGAGCCGCTTCATAAGTTAAATCCTGTTTTTTAGATAAGGATAGAATCGCTTCTCTTATCATGGTATTTCCTCCTTAATTTATTAACCAACTTAATTTATTAACCAAACAGGCCCGCATTAATCCACATAGGTATTGCAACAACTAGGGCAAGCAAACATGCTGCAAAATACAAGAGTCCATATTTACATTGGTGTTTATTTGTCCATGATCTATCTTCGGCAATTGAACGGCTCATTACAGCCCACATATTTTGGTATGCTAAAAAGAAGGCATTGCCTGCAAGTATAAATATAGCTATCCAGACTAGGGGATTGATTTCATAGGCCTCCTGTATTCTTGGGAGTATGGGGGCCATAATAGAGATAGTGGGGAGAAACATGGCAACATCAACCAAGCTCCAAATAAACATAAATGAAGTGGCGGCAAACACAAATAACCAAGGGTTAGCCGCAATAGGTTCAAGTGCAGGCACAACAATTCCTGATAGCCATTCTGAAATGCCTGTATTGCTAAAAATCGGACCTAAACTGAAGGCCATGGCGATAAAAATAATTAAATTCCAATTGGCTGCAGCATTAAAGTCCTTTGTTTCCAGTACTCCAAATACAAAGAAACATAACATGGCTGCAATGCAGATTATAGCAGTAGAAAGCCCATGCAAACCGGTAGTTAATGATGCCACAAACACAGCCACAAGAATAATTGCTGAAGTCATTTCATTTTTGCTCATTTTTGCCGGGGGTTGTTTTTTCATGGCTTCGATAGCCTGTGAAGGAAGTTTTTCTTCCGGCCTTAAAATTAACAATCCACCTGTGACTAAAAGCACCGTCGCTATTATCACAGGTACTAACAAGACCCCGGCCCAATCTCCAAATGTGACTGCTATACCTGCATTAGCCATTTGCCCTTGGATGAATGGCCCCCAAATAACGCCAGTTAGCCATCCCGACCCAGGAATGAGTGCCATTGCAAATGCCGTCAAGACAATAAGGGAATTACCATTCGACCCCTTTTTTAAGTTAAACAGCTCGCAGCACTGCACTGCAATGGGAAGCATAATAGCGACGCGCACGGTTGTGGCTGGGGTAAGTATGGAAAGCACCACACCAATCGGTACCCATGCAAAAATTAGGGAAATATATGTGGGCTTGCAGCACCTGATAACCATCATAGCAATGCGGCGCCCTAATCCGGTTTTCTGTAATGTGTAACCGAAGAAGAATGCAGGAATTAACGTCCATAAAGCCGACTGAGTAAACCCTGAAAAAATAACTGTTGATGGCAACTCTACAAGTAACCCAAACAATGCCAGCACCAAACCACCTATGGCATAGGTTAATTTGAATGGCTTAAAAATCCAGATGCATAACGCAATTATGATACCTACAAGCATGATGTGACCAGTGCTATCTAAGTCATTAAAAGGGCGTGCAATCACAATGGTGAGTGCAGCTAATGTCATAAGAGCGCTTCCTATATGTGATATTCCTATATTTTTTATCATTTTGATTACCCCTCAAAATTTTGTGTGAAATTCGGCACTTTATATTGAAACCCTCTCCGCATCGCCAACGAAAGATAATATGCTGCTTGAATTTTAGATACATGTTTTTTAGCTGATTCATTACTAAATCCTCCTTTTGAAAAAAATTGGAAATAAAAAAGTCCTTGGCAAAGCAAAAATGCTTTACCAAGGACGAATTAATATAATCCGCGGTGCCACCTTGATTTACGGTAAAAAAACCGTACCCTTAGCGAGATACCAACATATCCCCGGCAACTAACGTATGCCTTCACGTCATGGAATACTCGGCTGTTATGCCTTTGACCATGCCCTCAACGGTCCATTTAGCAATCTGCATTTCGATCTGGCTCTCAGCTACCCAGACTCTCTGTACGCGCATTTACTGCTTTTATCTCCGTTTCAACGGTTTATAAATATTTATTTTTGCGATATTAGCATATTTATATTAGAAAAGTCAATACATTAAAAAAAATTTTATTTGTTTTTGATGTAGTGCGGAAATAAATTCAAGTGGTTGCGGAACGCAACCACTTGAATTAGTCACTTTATATTCTGACACCAATGGAATATCTCTCTAAAAAAACCCATATGAAAGCAGGATTTGAACCTATATGTTGACATGACGTAAAAAATCATCTATAGTACTCTAAAATAAATTGAATATTTGTACATTTCCGGTTGGACAGATAGGTTCTCTAGCTGTTTTCAAGGTATTAAGCTTTAGGGTGGAGAGCTTTGTGAAGTTTTTCAGCCTTTTCTGGAGTGTATTTTAGAGCGAAGGACTTCTGCTGAAGTGTTTCGCTTTTTTATTTACCAAAAGAAAGTTACAAAGAGCAAAATAAATTATTTTAATATAATGAAAGGTTGATTAGAAATGAACTTTGACATCGCATTTACGATAGGAGTAGCAGGTGCGATAATTGCCCTATGTTTTGCGTTTTTACAAGCGCGCAAGGTTATGAGCTATAGCGAGGGTAACGACAAAATGAAAAAAATTGCAACATCTATCCGCATGGGCGCATCGGCCTACTTAAAACGGCAGCTAAGAGTCGTTGCTGTTATTTATGTAATTATTATTGCTATATTGGGAGTACTTGCTGTACTTGGGCATGTGTCTCCATTCATTCCGTTTGCGTTCCTATCAGGCGGTATTTTCTCTCAACTCTCTGCTTATATCGGCATGCGTATAGCAACACGCGCGAATGTACGCACAGCTAATGCCGCAGGTGAGAGCCTAAACCAAGGGCTTACAGTCGCTTTCGCATCTGGCACAGTGCTTAGCTTTACAGTCGTTGGTTTATCAATCCTAGACGTATCTGTTTGGTTTTTACTGCTGCGCTTTGTGTTCGACCTGCCTGCATACCAAATTGCAGAGAATATGGTTATGTTTGGTGTAGGCGTAGCTGTATTCGCATTATTTGCTCGTGTCGGTGGCGGTATCTTTACCAAAGCGGCAGATGTTGGTGCCGACCTTGTTGGTAAAGTTGAAGCTGGCATCCCAGAAGATGACCCCCGCAACCCAGCCACCATCGCCGATAACGTAGGCGACAACGTAGGGGATGTTGCAGGCATGGGTGCAGACCTTTATGAAAGTTATATCAAATCCATGCACGCAGGTATTGCATTAGGGTATGCCGCTTTTATAGGTACAGCAGAAGGCATGGTTATGGCGGCAATGTTTCTACCTGTTGCCCTTGCTGTGGTTGGTATGATTGCGTCATTAATTGGCACTTTTCTTATCCGTACCGAAGAAGATGCAACCCAAGCACAACTGCTTAAAACATTGCGTAAAGGTACGTATACTGCCGCTGGCTTGGCGATTGTGGGATTTGCCCCTATCACTTGGTTTATAATGCGGGATATGACCCACGGCAATGGTTGGCTTGGGCTATTTATCTCCATCGTCACAGGGGTTGCAGCAGGCACGCTAATCGCTTACTTTACAGAATATTATACATCCACTCATTATAAACCCACTCAAAATTTAGCAAAATCAAGTGAAACTGGGGCGGCTACTATTGTGATCGCGGGTCTTTCCTTGGGCATGAAGTCTACCATTGCACCAATTATTATTATTGTTGTCGCAATCATTGTTAGCTTTATAGCCTCTGGAGGCACAATGAATACAGCGTATGCGCTCTATTGTGAATACACTAACGTATTACTATCAACCTATAGCTCAAGATTTGCATTTGGTTTATACGGAGTTGGTTTAGCGGCTGTTGGAATGCTTTCGACATTGGGCATTACTTTGGCAACTGACGCATATGGCCCTGTAGCAGACAATGCCGGTGGCATTGCAGAAATGAGCCACATGCCGCCAGAAGTTCGTGAACGCACAGACGCTTTAGATGCTTTGGGCAACACTACTGCGGCAACAGGCAAAGGTTTCGCAGTAGGCTCGGCGGCACTTACATCTTTGGCCCTATTAGTCTCGTATATAAATATTGCAACCAGACATGTTGCCGTAAGCGCAGGTTACGAATACCTTGGCAGTGGCGATTTCATAAAGCTTAATGTTTACTACGAAGGTACTTACACCTACTTTGCAGGCTTAGATTTGAATCTTAATAACCCGGCTGTTCTTATTGGTGTTTTCCTTGGTGTTATGTCGGTATTTGCTTTTGCAGCAATGACAATGAGTGCCGTGCAACGCTCTGCTCAAAGTATCGTAATGGAAGTACGCCGCCAATTTAAAGAAATTGTTGGAATTATGGAAGAAAAAGTAGACCCAGACTATGCTGCTTGCGTAGATTTATGTACTAAAAGTGCATTGCGAGAAATGATTGCACCTACACTGCTTGCAGTTATTCTGCCTATTATTACCGGCATGATTTTTGGTGTAGAAGGTGTTGTTGGTTTTATTAGCGGTGCAATTGTTGTAGGCTTCCTTGTTGCAGTGTTTATGAATAATGCTGGTGGAGCTTGGGATAATGCTAAAAAATATATCGAAAGCGGCAACCTGGGTGGCAAAGGCAGCAATAACCACAAAGCAGCTGTTATTGGTGATACCATCGGTGACCCTTTTAAAGATACAAGCGGACCATCACTAAACACCATGTTTAAATTGGTTTCTACTGTTTCTATTACGATTGTAAGTATTGTTGCAGCATATTCTATATTTTAACAGTTATCGATAATAATTCCCCGGCCTGCTATTTGATTAAATATCTATGGAGGCGACTAACCAAATGAAGAAGACTTTAAAGTACATCCTAATAATATCATTGGTTTTTATTGCCGCATCATTTATTGGATATATTTTTCAAAATGTTGGATTTTATGACACAAATATTGTTGTTGTCTATCTTTTGGCTGTCCTAATAATCGCATGGCTTACGCGAAGCTTTATATATGGTTTTATCGCATCATTTCTTGCTGCGTTTTTATTTAACTACCTTTTTATTGATCCTATTTTTGCAGTGCACGCAAATAGCCCCAACTATATAATCACACTCATTATCATGACATTTACTGCACTTATTGCAAGTATCCTTACGCTACATGCAAAAAAAAGTGCATTGACGGCGATTGAGAAAGAAAATGAAACAAAAGCAATATATAACTTTACAAATCGCCTGGCTAGTGCTAAGGATCTACATGATATATCCTATATTGTATCATCTGCTATCAACGATTGTTTTGCGTGTAATGCAGTAGTTCTTTGTTTAAACGAAAATAATATGCCAGCGCAAAAGGATGGATTTTATGACTGGCCTATTAACGGCAGTGAAAATATCCTCGGTACAATTCGTATATCAAAAGAAAAAGCAGAAGCAATGAACGAACCGCAGAAGCGGCTGATTAGTGCTGTGATTGAGAGTGCTGCACTTGTTATAGATAGATTTTACGCGGCGGAACATCGCATAAAGGCACGAGAGGAAGTTATAAAAGAGCGTTATCGAGGGAATTTACTGCGCGCAATATCTCACGACATACGTACACCATTATCTGGCATGAAAGGAACAACTGAAATACTCTTGGCTACCACAAGCCCCCAAGCGGTTAGCTATGAACTTGTGCGGAGCATACAAAACGATATTGATTGGCTTCACTCGATGGTAGAAAACATTTTAAGCCTTACACGTTTGCACGATGGTAAACTGACTGTAAACAAACAGTTAGAGCTGGTGGAAGAGATTATTGGTGGTGCAATCAATCAAACATCTACTTACAATCCTGAACGCCATATCTTGGCTAATGTACCAGATGAGCCGCTCTTTGTGCCTATGGATGCAATACTTATTAAACAAGTAATAGTAAACTTACTGGATAATGCCATTAAACACACAAAAGCAGAATGCGAAATAAGTATTGTAGTAAGCCTTTGTAATGAAATAAATATAGCGGAGTTTGTAATAAGCGACACAGGGATAGGCATTCCTGAAAAAGATTTAACTAACATTTTTGAGATGTACTATACCTCCCACAAAAAAGAGATAGATACAAAACACGGTATTGGTCTGGGACTTACCCTTTGCGAAACAATTGTTAAAGCACATGGCGGCAATATTATGGCTCGAAACCGCGCAACCGGAATTGGCGCAGAATTTGTTTTCACATTGCCGATGGAGGTAGAGAATGAACAAGTATAATGAGAGAATTTTAATAGTTGAGGATGATCTAAAAATACTAAAATTCATTTCATACGCGCTTGGAAGCGAGGGGTTTTCGTATAATACGGCACTCAATGCACAGCAAGCATTAGAAATACTTGTATCAGAACGGATAGATATAATGCTTCTCGACCTTGGGCTTCCTGATTTTGATGGCATGGAGGTAATCAAAAAAGTGCGCGAGTGGTCGATAATGCCCATTATCGTTGTATCTGCAAGAGATCAAGACAAAGAAAAAGTGATCGCCCTTGACAGTGGAGCAGACGACTATCTAACAAAACCCTTTTCTGCTGCAGAACTCATGGCACGTATCAGAGTTGCGCTGCGACATCTTCACCAACGCGGAAATAATACACTGCAAGTCACACTGACCGTTGGTGACTTGGAAATAAATTTTGACAAAAGACTGGTTTATCTAAAGGGTGATGAGGTGCATATGACACCGATGGAGTATAGACTGCTATCAATTTTTTTCAAGAATATCGGCAAAGTTTTAACAACTGCATACATTATTAAAGAAGTATGGGGTGCAGGGTATGGAAGTGATACCCAAGCGTTAAGAGCACTCATGGCCGGCTTACGTAGGAAAATCGAAAAAAACCCTGGCAACCCTCGATATATTATGACAGAGGTAGGCATTGGCTACAGATTAGTAGAAGCATAAAAAAAGTCGTTTTGGAAAATACCCCAAGACGACTTTTTTATTCTCACAACAATCTCACAAAAGGAGTTGATTCATCACAACATTCTCACAGTGTTTTTAGTAAAATATTATAGCGTGTGTTTGTATATACGTCACATTTCATATAGGGGGGAGAATGTTCATGGAGAAAGATGATCGCAAAGCCATGTCTAAAGCAATTGGAGTAATGACTCAACTGGGTTTTACTGTGTTGGCATGCATGGTGATTAATTTATTTATTGGCTACCGATTAGATCAATGGCTGAACACTGCTCCTATTTTTCTTATTATTTTTACAGTTTTAGGCTGTGGGGCGTCTATAAAAGCAATGATTGATCTTGCAAAAAAAGTTTAGGGTGTCGCTTATGGATATTCCAATTGATGTAATTGCAAAAAAAGCTATTTTGGCAATCATTTTTCTTTCTGTGCTTCTTATATTATGTGGGGCTCTATTTTTCTATTTGGTTGCGGCATTTGAATTATATGAAACATTACCATTTGCAATTGGTGTTGTTTTTTCAGTCGTGTTGAATGTTGTAAAAGTAATGCTACTTAAAAGAACTGTCAAGAAAGTCGCAAATATGAGCTCAGCACAGGCTGGAAAACAGCGTTTCTATATACATCATTTTTCTCAGCTTGGGCTAACAATAGCAGTGCTTTTTATTGCGGTAACCGCACCTGATCATATTGTAAATGTTGCCGGCACTATCATAGGACTTTTTACATTTAAATTAGCCATGCATCTTATGCAAATTTATGCACCTAAAGACGAAAAATTGCCAGATGCCGTAAGTGTGGAGGAAGGAGATGATTAATCTATGGACTTTTCCATCCGCGTTTTCCGCTCCATAGAAATCACGGATAATGTTGCCATCTATATTACTGAAACCTTGGTTGTAACTTGGATTATCATAGCTATTCTCATTGCATTTGCATTACTGATACGCATAAAGCTAAGAAAGTGGGAAGTAATGACCAGACCCTCTGGTCTGCAAAACTTTGTAGAGTTTGCTGTAGAAACTTTTGAGAAGTTTTTTAAAGATAATTCCAGCTTGAAAGTTTCGTACTTAGCACCGTGGTTTTTTACATTATTTGTATTTCTTCTCATTTCAAACATGATAGGCGTTGCAGGGCTTCGCCCGCCTACTGCTGATTGGGGTATGACATTTCCGTTAGCAGTCACATCTTTTTTACTTATGCAGTTTGCAGGACTTAGATACCGTCCTAAAAACTACTTTAAAAGCTTCTTCAAGCCAATATTTCTATTTTTCCCGCTAAATATTATGGGAGAATTGGCAAAACCAGTTGCGCTCAGCTTTCGTCTTTTTGGCAATGTACTTGCCGGTGTAATTATTATATCACTTCTTTATGGAATGGCGCCGCTACTATTTCGCCTTGGTGTTCCAGTTTTTTTACACGCATATTTCGATATCATATCCGGTTTACTTCAAGCCTTTATCTTCACCGTACTAAGCATCGCTTTTGTTGGCTTGGCTGCGGAAGATTAAAATAAATTAAAATTCTAGGAGGAATTTCAATGACAATGCACGATCCTGTCGCTTTCGTATTGGCATTTTCGCAAATTGCCGCGGCGATCGCACTACTTAATGGTATCTTAGTTCCAATTGGACAAGGTAATGCTATTAGCCACGCTATTGATGGTATTGTTCGGCAACCAGAGGCAAAAGGCAGCGTTACGACAACTATGTTTATCGGTTGTGGGCTTGCCGAAACATCTGGTGTTTATGGTGTTGCTTTTGCTTTTATTATGTTATTTGCAAATCCAATTGTTAACCATGCCATGAATTTTTTTGGTTAAAACGAGAAGGTGATTCTTAGTTTATGAAATATACTTTTGGCAATAATTAGAGAGAGACAAGTACCGTTATATAACACAGGGTTACTTACATTGGAGATGAGGAAAAATTTTGCATGTAGCTCTACTTATAGCATCCATATTAATACTACTCTGTATATTTTCAAGTAAAATTTTATACCGATTTGGTGTACCCTCATTGCTCATATTTCTTATATTGGGAATGTTAATGGGGTCAGATGGTATTGGCGGTGTACAGTTTGACAATTTTGATCTTGCAGAGTATATTTCGTATATAGCCATTGTAATCATCATATTTTACGGCGGGTTTGGTACCAAGTGGGATACTGCAAAGCCTATTGCCATTAAGGCTGGCTTAATGTCCTCTGTTGGCACAATAACGACAGCCTTTATTATTGGGTTGTTATGTGTTGCTATTTTGAGAGTTTCGTTCCTGTATGGGCTATTATTTGGGTCTGTTGTGGCATCTACAGATGCCGCTTCCGTTTTTTCGATTTTACGATCTAGAAAGCTAAGCCTAAAAAATGGACTTGCTCCCCTTCTAGAAATTGAAAGCGGAAGCAACGATCCATTTGCATATATGATGACTATTTTGGTTGTTTCTGCAATTTCTGCACAAGGGGCAAGTGGACAGATTTCAAATATTTTGCTCTCTTTTGTGGCACAAATTGGGGTGGCTTTAGTTGTTAGCGCTGTAGCATCTTTTTTAACGATTGCTTTGCTAAAGCATATGTATTTACAGGTACCAGGACTTTACCCTATATTACTTTTAGCGATTGTTGTATTAAGCTTCGCTATCTGCTCATTGCTTGGTGGCAATGGGCTTTTTTGTGTCTATATTCTTGGGCTTGTTGTGGGCAATAGTAAAATTATTCACAAAGTAAGTCTGGTGCATTTTTTTGATGCAATATCATGGCTTATGCAAATTATGCTATTTCTTACCCTTGGGCTTTTGTCTTTTCCATCATATCTGCCTAAAATAATTATTCCAGGTACATTGCTGGCTGTTTTGCTTATCTTTGTAGCAAGACCACTATCCACTTTTGCTATTTTAAGTTGGTTTAAAATCCCTATAAAACAACAGATATTTGTTTCATGGGTAGGGCTTCGTGGTGCGGCTTCTATTGTATTTGCAATTTTAGCTGTAAAGGCACTTGGAGATACCTTTCCCTATGACATTTTTCATTTAGTCTTTTATGTTGCACTATTCTCTATTCTGATTCAAGGGACACTCACACCTTATATGGCAAAAAAGCTTGATGTAGTTGATGAAAATGAAGAAAATTCTGTAATGAAAACTTTTACTGACTATTATGAGGCTACACATTCCAAATTGCTTGAGTACACCATAACAGATAAAGATGAACTTGTGGGCAAGCGAGTATTGGAAACCAATATGCCAGAAAATCTTTTGATAATTATGATCAAACGCAATGGTGCGGTTTTAATCCCTAGAGGGGGAATGTTGTTAAAAAAGAATGATTTGCTGGTAGTTAGCGGCAATGATTTTAGCTTTTTTGATGAACTAAAGCGAAATATGTCTGAGTACAAAAAAACCCAGTAACCAATTGGCTACTGGGCAAATGGGGGGATTGCGGAGGCAGGATTTGAACCTACGACCTTCGGGTTATGAGCCCGACGAGCTACCAGACTGCTCCACTCCGCGACGACATTTGCTATCATATCACAACAAAAGAGTAATTGCAAGCATCTTTGGTTGTCAAATTTCGCGTAAAATTTTTTAAAATACTTGACACATATATAATTTACGTGTAGAATATCTTTCGTTGGCCCAGTAGCTCAGTTGGTTAGAGTGCCGGCCTGTCACGCCGGAGGTCGAGGGTTCGAGCCCCTTCTGGGTCGCTAACATTAAAAAGCTATCAGCTATTGCTGGTAGCTTTTTTGTTTTGTATAAATTCACGTTATTTCCTGTAATGCACCTTGCATAAGTCTGTATTTGCATCTATAATTTAGGTATAATCAGGAGGTGATTTTTCAAATGAAAAAAATCGTAACATCCGAACATGCTCCGGCAGCTATAGGCCCTTATTCACAGGGCGTAATTCATAACAATACCCTTTACACTTCTGGGCAGCTTCCAATTGATCCAGCCACTGGAGAGTTGGTTGACAGCGGCATAACCAAGCAAACCCATCAGGTAATGAAAAATCTGTCATTTATTGTGGAGGAAGCCGGGGGCAAAATGGAAAACATACTTAAAGCCACTGTTTTGTTAACAGACCTTGGCAATTTTGCTGCCGTAAACGAAGTTTATGCAACCTACTTTCCAGCAAACCCTCCGGCAAGGATATGTTACCAAGTCGTTGCCCTTCCCAAAGGTGCGCAAGTAGAAATAGATGCCATTTGCGCACTTTAATGCGAGAGGAGATTATAAATGAAGTTAGGCTTTATTGATTACTACTTAGACGAGTACCATGCAAATAATTATCCGGAATGGATTAAAGCGGCGTCTGGCGGCGAAATAGAAGTTGCCTACGCTTATGCAAAAATTGATTCGCCAACAGGTGGATTAACTACGGCAGAATGGTCTGCAAAGTATAACATTCCCATAATCAACACGATAGAAGAACTGGTGGAAAAAAGTGATGGCATTATCGTGCTATCTCCAGACAATCCAGAACAGCACGAAGAATTATGCCAATTTCCACTACAAAGCGGCAAATGCGTTTATGTAGATAAAACCTTTGCAGAAACAAAGGAAATTGCAGAAAGAATTTTTGCCCTTGCAAAAAAACATAACTCGCCAATTTCATCTTCGTCAGCACTTCGGTTTGCAGATGAATACCAAAAAATAGACCGCAGCCAAGTAGAAAATATACTAAGCTGGGGCCCCGGTAAGATAGAGACATACGCAATACACCAAATAGAACCAACAGTGGCGCTAATGGGGCCAGATGTAAGCAAAGTTATGTTTACCGGTACAGAAGCATGGCCTTCATTTGTATGTGAATATAGCGATGGGCGCAAAGCCATTATTACCCACCACGGCTGGGACTGCCCATTTGGCATGTCTATAGGCTTTAAAGATGGCAGCACATCTGTGCTTACTGTGGAGTCTGACTTTTTCAAAAACTGCATAGCAGACATGGTTAATTTTTTCCGTACAGGTAAGGCTTCTGTTACACCGGAGGAAACCATTGCTGTCATTGCTGTCATTGAAACCGCAACAAAGGCGTATAAAAACCCAGGTACGTGGGTTGCTATATAAAAAATTTAATATCTAAATTCTAGGAGGATTATTATGAAAGTTGCTGTTATCGGATGCGGAACTATCGCCAATGCTGCGCATATCCCATCATACATGAACAATGAGAAAGCTGAAATCAAGTACTTCTGTGACCTTATTTTGGAAAGAGCAGAAGCTGCAGTAGAAAAATACGGTTGTGGAACCGCAATTACAAAGTATGAAGACGCTTTAAATGATCCGGAAATTGTAGCTATTTCTGTATGTACGCCAAATAACTCTCATGCAGAAATTTCTATGGCTGCCATGCGCGCAGGCAAGCATGTATTATGCGAAAAACCAGCCGCACGCACCTATACGGAAGCACTTGAAATGCAAAAAGTTCAACATGAAACAGGCAAAATTCTAAACATCGGTGTTGTAAACAGATTTAACGACAATGTAAACAAAATTAAAGAATATATCGATAGTGGCAAACTTGGGGAAGTGTATCGTGTATACGTTAGCTTCCGTGCCCATCGTTCTATTCCTGGGCTTGGTGGCGCGTTTACAACCAAGGCTATTGCAGGTGGCGGCGCGTTAATCGACTGGGGTGTGCATTATTTAGATATCGTTATGTATTGCTGTGGCGACCCTAAAGTGAATACCGTAACAGGGGAAGCGTTCTGCAAGTTGGGTAAAGATATTGATAATTACACCTATAAAAACATGTGGGCAGGGCCACCAACCAAAGGCGGCATATACGATGTAGACGACTCTGTAACCGCTATGATTCGTACAGAAGGGCCAACAATAACTGTAAACGGCGCATGGGCAGAAAATATTGGCACAGGAGAGCAATATATCGATTTCATAGGCGATAAAGCGGGAATTCGTCTGCAATACGGCGGTGACTTTACAGTTTACACAGTTGAAAATAATGCG
>Ga0123352_10009944_pt1 | contig 14917 bp, 3 predicted proteins | sample TergutLab28metaG_FD_89700 | JGI IMG/M metagenome (GOLD analysis project Ga0123352, IMG submission 89700) | Labiotermes labralis P1 segment gut microbial communities from Petit-Saut dam, French Guiana - Lab288 P1 | ecosystem: Host-associated > Arthropoda: Insects > Digestive system > Gut ... | reverse complement strand
CCATGAAAATAAAGGATAGTCCACAAGTGACATCGTGTTGGTTATTTTTTTAAACAATTACAATGATGCACGGAACAATGAATGTAAAATTTATGTACAGCATATTTCGACTTCATCCGAAATCATGAGGTGTCTCAGGATAAAATACTCTGAGATAATAAAGTGCACCACACAGTTCGTTTTAAAGAGAGATCTCATTCTTTTCACTGAAAATAAAATTTTATATATTTTCATGTCGATGTCCGACGTAATGGGTGTCGAAAACGTATCCAGCTATATTTAGAGGATGTTAAATGTTATTAAAATTGTAATAAACCCTCCTGTGTAAAATAATTTTAAGATAACAAAAATTAGATTTAATCCTCCGGTTTTCACGTACTAATATATACTAGACTTTCCGTGAAGAGGTCTTATCAAGTTTCATCGTACGTACAGTGTAAATGACAACACAAAGAAGTCGGAAGTGCCTTCAGGTCACGACCCCCTATAATTCAGTCTATTTTCGTAAAATTGCAAAGAAACGGCCTAAAATTATGTTCAGACTTGTCAGTAAATCTCATATTTTGAGGGCGCACTTAAAAAGCGGAACTTAACATTTGGTTTAATCGAATCCAATATTGATTTAGGAAGTATTCTTCTCTTGAGAACACTCTATCTTTATCAACAATCCTTCCTTCTCTACTTCTATTGCGCTGTTCTAGTCCTAGAAGGACTGGAACACTTCAAATCCAGAACAAATAAACATCACATCTAAAGCTTCATTCAGAGAGGTAAACTGCCTTGAATTCAAGTCGCTTGAACGCCAGTATTTTTATTTGAAGATTATTTTCCTACTCAAGCAACTAACTGAAGGCAGTTACAACGAGGAATACTTGTGTTTGTGTGTTCAAGTAGCAGTTGCCCTCTTCTTGAGTGAAACAGTTGGTAAGAGAAAGAATTCAGGTAAGTAAGTGAAAAAGGGAAAGGAATCAGTTCGGTACATATTGTGCTTGTTAAGGAGATGAATGTCGAAGACAAGTGAATTTATAAAATTCGCTTCAGAATATGGGTGGAAAATTCAGAAGAATTTTTAGCTAAGTGGTATAGACAATAACGAATAGATGAACTTGGCTCAGTGAATCAGTATCAGCTCGAATAAAATTAAAATCACATTGCGTTATGTTGCCATTGGTGTCCCACTGACATTTTTGTAGGATTTGTAACAAGATCACAAAAATCCCTTCCCTGTTATAAGTCTTGGTATACATTTATGATTTTATAAAAGTTTTTCTACATTGGGTAAGAAACTGTCAGCTTTTATTTTTATTACAATTTTTGGGTTGGGTTTGTGACCTCCTGTAAGATTTTTTCTTCGGCTTCGTAATTTTCTTCATTTCCTACGTCTAGAAACATCCTATAAATTCTGTTTTTGGAACACAGTATGCAGGAAATTCTTCAGTGTTAAGTTCCTGAAGAAATTTAAATCTCTTTTACGCTGTTACTGATCTGACCGCTTTCGAAGTTCCATCGCCATTTTGTACTTTTATACGCGTCTAGACATTTGTAAATACTTGTATTGAAATGTGGTGCTGGAGAAGGATGGAGATCAGTTAGACCGATCATGACGAAAAGGAGGCAAGGAGGAAAGGAACATCTCACACACACACACACACACACACACACACACGCGCGCGCGCGCGCGCGCGCACGCACACACAAACACACACTCGCACGCACGCACGCACTCACTCACGTACGCACCAAGCACGCACTCACACACACACACGCACCACGCATGCACTCACACACACACACACAAACACACACAGAAAAAGAAGGAAGGCTAGCTACATTGGTCACATATTGCCTAGGAATAGCTGTCTAAAACGCGTTATTGAAGGAAATATAGAAGTGACGGGAAGGCGAGGGTGAAGACAGAAGCAGTTACTGGATGACCTTAAGGAATCACGAAGGTGCTGGAGGTTGACAGAGGAAACACTCTCTGGAGAAGTCGCTTTGGAAGGGGCTATGGACCTGTCGTAAGATAGATTCCTTGATTATGATGGTTGTTAGAAATTTGTCACTCAAATTGTAAGTCCAGAAGTAATAATATTTGTTAAACTTCAACATTCCAATTTTTGTAAAGGACATCCCGCTGTGTTGTGTAACTGAAAGACAATAATAAATTTATTTGTTTTCAATCAAACACAACAATAGTTTATAATTTTACTTGCCGAACACAAGTTTCGGTCATCAGCAGGCCATGTTTACATAAAATCTAAAACAGGTTACATGTAGTGCACATTACATTCAATGTCGTATAGGATCCCATACGACATGAAACAAATAAATATATTATTGTCTTTCAATTTAACCTTTCAGTAGCTTCTCATTAATCATCGAGGACAAAAAAGGCATTTTCGTCCGACCAAGATAGTCAACGGCCATCTAGCAGGTCACCGTTTTCATAAAGTTATTCAATTCATCTTCCCTTTATGCTACTTGAAGCTCAATACAAAAATTCAGTTACGCGAGATCTCAGGGTTTTTCCGGAGTGTAGTTGAAGTGTTCGCTCTAACGGGGACGTTACGCAGTATTGGTTATTCTTGGCCTGCATGACTCTAGAAGATGGATCCCATAGATTGCCCCTAACGTCGGTAACCGCCTGTCACCCTAAGCTACGTAACGCCCCAGAAGAGCGAAAAGTTCAAGTTCCGATATATTGTAAACGAACGCGAGACACAGTTCCGAGTTGTAAACGTATTTCGCATTTTCAAAGAACTTGAGGTGCTGGTCCTGCACGAACGAGACAGGGAAGAAATCTCACCTGATGGAAAGTTTCGTCTGGTTCACGTGCGGGGAGCGGGAGAGAAGACTGAGCCACTCCGAGCCCACCCCAGCCCGTGACAGTGGCGTTGGTTTGGTCCACAGTCGCACGGCGTCGTCTGCGCCTGTGATGGTCCTCCCTGGGCGAGGCAGGCGTCGTCATCTCTGAGCACCTCCTTTCGACCAGATCCTGAGTCGTGAACATAACTGCTACAGCATCATTCAACGACGCCATGTAAGTAATTCCACTGAGCAAATATCATCGATAAGGTGCTGTTTGAACAGAAAGGGTGAAAATGTCCTTCACAGACGTAGGATGACGTTCTAGCATCAGTAGGAATGTCCGGGGGGAGTGATGAATAAAGAAAATACTATAATGTAGGTTCGTGAAAAGTGCATCATCGTTCAGGACTGTGACGTCATTAAGTGCTATCTGAAGAGTTTCAGGGCCCAAAGTTTGTTGTAGTCAGCATACAGAGGATACACGTACTGCAAAGCTGCGGAAAATACTGTTTCCACCTAACGCATTATATAGATACATTCCAAGCTGCCAGGGAACTGCCGGTCACGAATTTTTCCTATATGTTTTCTCGATATAAAGCCTGCGACGTGTGCCCGATAATCCGTAAGACGTCCCGCAGTGAATTGTAATCAACAGTTCTTTTTCTCACCGCTACCTCGTTGTCCCTTCAGTACGCCTTCAAACATTCAAAAGCCACGTCTTTAGGTATTCATCAGAGGTGAATTCAGGAAGAGGTCGTACTGATTTGATTAGCAATGAAGTTTAGAGTGCAGCACGTTCGGGCGACGCACATAATTTCATTCTACTGAAACTTTGGTCACATTCGGCTGTTGACACTGGCATTATTTTGGCTGCAGTTCAGAGTGAGTGGAGTGCAGATTAACGTTGCGTTTTTACGTAATTTCTTTTTAAAACTTCGCAGAGAGCCTAGCAATGATGTGCCACTTCTTAGCTTTTAGTACGTCACAAACACAAGTCACGCTCTTTGGTCAATTGTCAATTTACAAAACTCTCCATAGCTTATTAGAATTTTCACACTTTTAGTTTGAAATCCTAGTCACTACAAGAACATTAACACGATATTAATAATCTGAGTTCTTAAAAACTGTTATGTATTTATGGCAGGTGTTTTACTAGTCTTCAAGAACGTGGGTTAAGGGTGTTCGAGCACATGATACTGAGGAAGTTATTTGGGCCTAATTGGGAGCAATTAATACGAAGTTGGAGATATATACATAATAAGGAGGTTCATAATCTGTGTTCCTTGGGGTGGGAAACACCCCAGGGAACACAGGTTATCAAGGAGGGTAAGATGGACGGGGGATGTGGTATGGATGGGTGAAGTGAGAAACAGATATAGGGTTTTGGTGCGGAAACCTGAAGAAAAGAGACCAGTTGGAAAGGGTACACGTAGAAAGGATGATAATATTAAATAGCATTTTAGTCGCGTTCGCAAAATTACGAAAGGCAACCATTAGCTTCGTCATGTCTGTCTGTCTATCTGCCTGTCCGTTCGTCCGTATAGAAAAATTCTGCTTCTAACAGAAGGATTTTCATATAATTTGATATTTGAGTACTTTTCCAATATCTGTCGAGAAAATGCAAATTTCATTAGAATCTGACAAGAATAACGAGTACTTAGCATGAAGACCAACGTAATTTTATGATAAAATCTCACTCATTTCTTCTTAGGATGGGAAATATTTCAGGCAGAAGTTGTGCAGAATTCGAAACACACATTCTGTGGTCAATAAATCTTCTTGCAAATCTTGCAGTTTATGATAATACGTGGGAAAATATTGTAGAGCCAGACAGTTTACAGATGACAATATAATACGGGACATGCACTTTGTCTGCTACAGACACACACTCAGAATATGTAATACTTCATGCTTTCCACGGCAACAATGGTTACGCGAACGTGCCACGATGTTATGTTATGTTATACATATATTTCCTGCCTTGTTAAGAAATAAGATGTAAGGGCGTGGATTGGATCATTGTGGCTTAAGATAGGAACAAATGGCAGGCTGTTGTGAAGAAGGTAATGAGCCTTTGGGTTCCATAAAATGTAGGGAATTTCCTGACAAGATTCTCCAGACGGACTCTGGTATATGGAGTTATTTTGCTAGCCGTTAGCATTTTACCAAGGAACGTCTTCTCGATACTTGGCTGCTTGGCCTCAAAATAAGTTCTGTTGGTTTCTACATATTACGTACACATTGAGAGTTGCCTTTATTTTCTGCCTGCGCTTTATGAAGCGTTTAATTTTTGTGAGTGCTGAAGATTTTAATATCATCTTTAATCCCTCATGCTTGACTCTTTCTCAGAATGGATCTTCAGTCACTCAGCACTCGCTCTGTATATATGTTATCACGGAGCATTTTGATGCTGCCATATTGCTGTCTTCTTTTAAGATGAAACAACCGACCTTATGTTGGAACACGGCTAATTACCAGCAACTTACCACCAAGGGTTTGTGATGTAATGAACGAGCAAGCCACATTTGTTCAGTTTAATACAACTCAAGTTTCTGTAATCAGTTTAAATTGCCTTCATATTGTGCTACATGTTTCGACCTGTAAGGCCATCTTCAGGCATGTCAACATCAGAATATACACAGGAAGATACAATACAAATTTAAGGGGCCGCTTTTTACATTCACGGTTTGGTACTTTTAAAAGTCATACAAACTACAAAAGTTAAACGTATAATATTTTGTGTGTTTTTGTGTATGTTGGAAATTTAGGTTCTGGGTCTGTAACTGTGGGTGCTGTCAAAATTTATGCAATATACCTTAACAATATTTACCCAAGACGGGAGAAGAAATGAGCGTCAAAGGAATTTAGCTATCATGCGTATTTGTATTGGTATGAGGCAATAAATGCTCATATTAAAGATAACCTAGAAATAAATGCGCCGGTCCCAGTGTCCGCGCGGTCTAATGCGTGGGTCTGCGGCCGCTCGCCTGCTGAGATTGTGGGTTCGAATCCCACCGGGGGCATGGATGTGAATCTGTTGTGAGTGTTATGTGTTGTCAGATAGAGGTCTCTGCGACGAGCTGATCGCTGGTCCAGAGGAGTCCTACCGACTGTGGTGCGTCGTTGAGTGTTATCTATAAACCTCATGAATGAGGAGTCCCTGGTCCACTGGAGGCCCAACCAAATAAAATAAAAAATAAGAGAGAAATAAATGCGCCCCCTGGTGTGTGTTGGTGCGAAGTTCTGTAAATCTGTCCACAGTATCGCTTACACCAAGTTCAAGCCTGCGACAGGAACACTGCCAAACAGTGACATTTAGCAAATCGCAAGAAGGCTTCTGACAGCTGACATTCGTTCTAAGATAACGGATGTTGCATCAGATAAAAATAATATTAATAAATTATATATGCAAATAAGATATCGTAGTCAGTGTAGTCACCAGGCTACGAGCTGGATGATATCCGGGGTTCGAATCCTGCTAGGGGAAAGGGATCTATTTCTTCCAATCCAAACCGTTCCGAACGGCTCCTGGATGCCACTTTCCGGGTACATAGCGGCCGGGGCCTGAGGCTAATCACTGACCTACGTCTAGTTCTGAGGTTAAGAACGAGCGTAACCGTATCTCCATATCCCAGTGTGCCTTCATGGTGTGCAAAGAGACAAACTTGCTTCTGTCTGTGTATCACTATGTACATAACTTTTGTTGCCGGTGCAGCATATGCCAGCCGTATGTACGGAAGCAATTAAAACGAGCGTCACACGTGACTTTTTCTTTAACACGTGCTTCAGGTGCGATATATCACAACAAAAGGAACGTGTATTACAGATTTTCCTTAAGTAGTTATAAAGCAGACTTCAACAAATGTTGTGCAGTTTAACAGTAGTTTGTTCGTCGAACATGACTAATTTTTGTTTTGTTTCAGCTCAATACTTTATGCGATTTCAGGCTTCCGCTGCAGTGTAAACGAGGCCTTCTCCTCTTCTGGCATGTTACGCAACGTCGATTGGTAGTTACCGAAGTTTCTGGACAACCTTCCTTCATATATCTGTGGTAATATTGATATCGATATTGATATATTTGTTAACTGCAATTGGATTGACAGCCGGTGGCAGTAGTACAGTACACATTTGCACACAAACAATATATAGAACAACACAATTAACGAATTTTGTTGGAAGGTTTTTCTGGGATTCGAACCCAGAGTGGTCAAACTAAAATCAACAATGAACTAACCGCGTAAAAATTATCGCCTAATTGGGAAGAGTGTGGGTCGTGCCCCGTATTTGCGGGTTATACCCTGGCTTTTGCCTTACAACTGAGGAAAATGCACGGAGAAACCTCAGTCAGGTTGAAAAACCTCAGTCGGGAAAAAAAACCTAAGTCAAGGTAGAAAAACCTCAGTCAGGGTCCCATCTTCAAGAGACTGCCACACCCCTAAAGATGGGAACCATAGGTTTCCCGAAACGTCAGTAACTGACTGCCAATATATGCTGCGTAACATTCCAGCACAGCGAAGTTTGCGATAACTTACGTCACTACCATTTGGTTGCGTATGTGATTTGTCGTATTTAAACACAATTTCTATAAAAATGAAGACCATTTATCTTTATGTTGCTCATCCCGCTGTGTCACTATGTGAAAACTACTAAATAGCCGTCGAAGACAACATACGTTTTGTAACTGAACAGCTACACTCAGTCCTTGCGGTCCAGTGCCGTACGCAGTGCTTATAAACAGCCTCGTATCTTAAAAGTGTTGAATCTGGTTATAAAACTTCTACACCCTGCGTTTTGGTGTTTTTAAAGTGGCTCTACACTCACTTCATCTAACACATTTTCCTTAAATCTGCAGTTGATCTTTTAGCATCAATTCTGAGTCTCACTGCTTTTGTTTTTATAAATCTTTCGTCTCTTTTAGCGCCAACTCTCGCTGACGTAACAACAAATGTCCCGTTCTCACCCACTTCAACGTTGCACAATTCATGAGATTCATTAATCTCGAGTGAGCGCTTCTTTTCGAGATAAGTGACGTCACTGCGTTCACTTAAACTTGGTTTTCTATTTTCCAGTAAGCTGTCTGCGGGTACTCCGCTTTATTTCGCAAGAAAAATTCAGTTTTTTAACATATTGAGGACGGGGCATTTAAATTGTTAAAATACCCGTTCCCGGGGTTTAAACAACTTAAATCAACTTTTGTACTGTTTCTTTAAAAATTTATAACAAATTCGCTATCTATTTTTGTGAACTGAAATTTTCAGGAAATACTCAACAAAGACCCTAGTAGTGCTGGAGGGTGTGATACGTCTGGAAACATTCCCCCTTGTGGAGTGGCACTAAGCAGTGTATAATGCATGGAACACTAAACGCGTGTTAAAAACGCAGATATGCGTCATCCGTCTTGCACAGTTGTAATGTATAGACGCAAATCTGCGTCACCCGTCCACAATGTGTATTCCGCAACGTCTCTTGAGGTTTGTCGTCCTGTATGTTTACGGAATTACCCACTGATGTTAAATGCTCCTCGTATAAGATTCCCTCAACTAAATGCTGAGAATTCCTTCTGTTATCGCATTTTCAAACGACCATTTCCGTGACGGCAATACTTTCTATTGAAAAGTTCGTCGTCGTCATCATCATCATCATCATATCTTTCATGGAGTTGGGTCACTTGTTGACCCATTCCGATCTCACGTATCCAGAAGTCTCTTCAAAAGTCTACCACGAATCCTTCTGCCAGTTGGGGAGTGGTATTTCATTACCCTGTGTAATCTATTTCGAGGCATTCTATTTACATGTTGTATCCAGCTTCTCTTGTATTCCAAGTTCGTGCTGTATTTAAAACACTTTATTAGAGCACCTGAAAATCTGACTGCTGAGCTTTGCCGCACGACCACGTGTATGGTAAGAAACTGAACATCTGAGGGACATTGGCAGCGGAGTGGACGGGAATGTGAATTTATATAGCTTTCCACCTGCATAAGCTACAACAGTACATTCCAGCACTGCCTACCTTCTGCCATGCGCCGACGAAACAGTAGCGGTGCCTGTAAACTTCTAATGGAAAACAAGAGGAAGGATATATCAGAAGCCATCTGATCTTTTGTCACAATTTTCATCCCCTGTCCCACACAGTAAAAACTCCATGCACGTACACAGTTCCAAGAATAAAGTCTTATCAGTTACAGCGGCGTACAGGCGGTCTCACAAGTTTGCGAATTATACGCAAGCACTGGGTGCTAGATCTGTCTTCCTAGGACGTGTCCGTTGTTAAACTATTTCCACACATAAATTGCATGTTTTTGTTATCAGTACTTCAAAGGGCATCACTGCTACGCTTATTTGGGGGGGGGGAGGGGGGGTGGCTGTAGGCGTTAGGAAACACTTCTTAAACTCCGGGATAGCGGCTATCCGCATCTATCCACGTGTGTCAGTGCATGTCTGCGTATATCCACATTTATCCAATTCTGTCCGCGTCTGAGTACGTCTGTTCGAGTCTATCGGCGTCTAACCTCCTCTATCCGTGCCTAGTCACCTCCATCCGCGTCTATTCGCGCTTATCTCCACTTCCATACCATTTACTCAACTGTTTAACCTTTTGGTGCCGGAACTTTTTTTTAAATTTTAGCACACCTGTATATAAAATGTGAATAATACAGGAACCAAACGTTAGAATTATGAAACAAACTGCATTTTGAAGAGAAAAAAAACGGAAAGTATATACCATGCTTAAAATATTCAGTACCTATATTTGTTGAATAAATAAAAAAAATGCAACTTTAGAGGTTAGCGTTGCGGTACGACAACTATAGTTGACATTAGGCGTCTAAAGGTTAAGAAACTCCACGAGTTCCCTAGCATCGCTTTCAGAATCCTTTCCGATTCTTCTGCATGCAAGTCTTGTTGTGTGAGCGCCGCTAATTGCGTCATAAAATAACATACAAAATCCTTACAGAGATAAATCCTCTCACATCTAGTCTTCCTATAGGTCTACATCACGAGACTGTGGTACATAAATACAACGTATTGTGCAACGCAATTTGGCCCTATTCAGAGCCAGATTATATCAATTTCCATACCGCTCAGTGTTATACGAACTGTGTCATTGAATATTACATTCGCGCACGCATGCGCAGGTCTCTCAGGATTTGTGAATATCACTTATTGAATAAAATTTGCTCACCATGGAGCTGGAGTTAAAAATTTTATGCTGTCTGAAAGCTTTCATGAGGAAATTTCGTTTCAAAGTACATCAATATTTACAGTCACACACACAATATACTCTTTTGCGTTCATCTGTTGCTTGTCAACTGGGTGCGACCTCTAGTATAGGTCATCATCAGGTCATTATACAAGGGTATAAATGTATACAGAAACTACGTAACATTAAGTAAGAAATCTTCTCCGTTTACATTAAAATACTTTAAAAGTATATATAAAGTGTATAGGGATATTGTCAATTACAGGAGGTCAAAGGACAATTTAAAAAGCTTATAAGTGTTTTTAAAAGCATCAAGTACAATTTTTCGTCTTAGGCGACATCGCTGTACATTATGTTATGTTTTATTAATCGATGTTAGACTTTCAGACACTCCACAGGACTGCTGGAAGTGATTCATTGCTCGCCAAGAGTCCCCATGCGTGATATTCCGTTATACTAATGGAAACAGGACTCTCGTTCCATAACACAGGCCTGTCTGAATAAAATCTTCAGATTGTGGTCTCATGGGATATGACACCGTGCAGTCTGGCACTTACTTTGCTTACCAACATTTCAGACATGTTTTCAGCGCAAGTTTTCAGTGTGGACGTGTCAGCGGCGCGGGGAAGTTGGAGAAAATATTGCGCAAGCCAAGTGGTTCCGTGGAGTGCCATTTACTGAGCGGGTGAGGTGCCCACCTTCCAGTGGAGGCAGTAGCTTCTTCCGCAGCTTTGGTGGCTATCTACCGAACTACACGAAACCGCAATCTCAGTAACACGTGTATTAATTCGAAATGGTCTTCGTCCTTCTGTGATGTCACGCGGACAATCGGTGTCATCTTGAAGGGTCAAGCAACTGCCCGAACCTTGAAGATGGACCGATAGGCTGTCTCGAAATGTCTGTAGCAATCAACGCTAAGTAATATTTTAGAAGAGCGAATACTTCAATTACACAGCGGTGGAAGCCTGAAATCACGCATAAATTCAATAACCTGAAATGTATTACTGTAATTCTGAAATAATAAAATACAGCTTGAAAGATAACGTTGCATTATTTGCTGGTTCATGTGCTAATGAAACGTAATTGGTCCATATAAGTTCAGTTTGTGCTTTAATATAAATATTTTTGAGTGTTTTTGCCGTGTAACAGTAGGATAAATGTTACAAAAAAAAACTTTACGTTAGTTTCAACGACATGTAAGCGGGTTTCCTGGGACGAAGTTTGAGAATATCCATAAGAAAAGCGCAGTGAAACTTCTGAACATCTTGCATCGACATTTCTGACGTATTAAGGATAAAACTGTTATAATAACATTCCATGTTTACAACAGTGCTAAGCATGAAATGCAAGCTCTAAATACAAAATAATAACATGTACACATATGCATACTTATGGATATATGCGTAACCTATACATTTACTCGTTCATATGTACCTATATACATGTATATATACACACGTACTTATGTAACTAACTTATTTTAAGACACGACATCCCCGTTGTGTGTTAAATATACACAAGTTATATAAAAGAAAATAAGGGTATAGAATCACGGTATAAACTGAATTTTATCTTAGCTATAGTCGAAACATATAGCTGTTTTACATATAAGATAAATTGTGCTTAGACTGTGATTCTATACTCTTCTTTTCTTTCATGTCTGTAAATACCTTTATATGCACCCATTCACACACATCCATACGCACATAGACACAGAGCTATACACACTCACACATATGGGCTATATAACACACGACTGCTCAAACACGTACACGCAGCCTACACTATAATTCATACCTGGTGACGGGCGTATTCAGCAGGGTCGTGTGTAGCTGGGAAGTGGAAGGCGCAACAATGGTATGGATACGTCAGCGAGGCCTCTCTGATGTACTACAGGACAGCAGTCAGTCCATAAAACAATGAAGTGTTCATGTCATATGTCTCAACTATTTGCGCAACTTTTTCAGATATTTATTGCCTTTATCCAACATAGCCAGTCGTTCCCAAAGTGTGCTCCACAGATACCAGGGGATCCACGAACCGTGCCCAGGGGATCCGTGGATACACATTTGTAATGGCTACTTTGAAGTTTAATTTAAAAAAAAAAATAACATTTTATTAAAAATAAGCACACAAATTATTTAACTGGCGATATGTTTACTTCTTATGACCGTTAGAATATCTAATTAAGAAACGGCCCATCGAGCGACATTCAATTTAATTAAGGTCAAATCATTCAACGCATTGTTACGTAAGTTACTGGTATATATTCGTAGCTATCAAAAGTCAGTTCAGAGACGTTAATTTTTAATTTTGGATACCTGTCGTCAGGACACAGTATATTAATGCCAACAAAGATGTGAGGATCTGTGGTTATTTTTCGAAGCCTAAAGCGGTCCGCGACCCAAACATATTTTGGGGGAACACTGCATTGCAAGGCACAGATATTTCCATTTACCAATTTGTATGGAAGTGATGGAAAAGTAAAGGAAATTTATTTTCTTTCGAATCGAAATTTACTTTCTCATTTGTTGTTCAACATAGTTCATTTGTTTCTCCGAACATTCTTACATTAAAACACAACACTTTTGATGAATTCTAGAAGTTGTTTTCAGTCGTTCTTTAAGCGACTTGTGCACGCTTCTTTGTCTTCATTATTTAAAAATCACCAATAGAATATAACGAGAAAGAAAATAGGTATATATATATATATACGTATTTATAAATTAACTGATTTTGCCTGATGGGCATTAATCAAATTGGTATGCTTCATATCCGTGTATAATTTTGATGTTTTTATGACAGTGCATCTCAGTATAAACTTCGCAATTGACAAACTTAATGCACAAATTCTTGTTTTATAATAACTTTATTATATTTCTCTACATGTTTCGAGCAATATTGTGCTCATCATCAGGAGGTCAAAATTGTATTATACAGCATCTAATATAGTCACACTCTGTAGGTGGCCGTCCGGTGCGCACTGGACGGCCATCTACAGAGTGTGACGATACCAGATGCTGTATAATACAATTTTACCTCCTGATGATGAGCACAATATTGCTCGAAACATGTATATGAATATAATAAAGTTATTATAAAACAATAATTTGTGCATTAAATTGGTCAGTTGCTAAGATTACCGTGTATAATTGTTTATGTGCTTGTATGACACCGTATATGGTCGCGCAAGAGATTGAAACATGTTCCGGCGTATATTAATATATGACGAAATATATTTTATTGTTGTGCATTTGTTGGTCTGTTACATAGCATAAAGGTGAAATTGCATCTGACGCCACACGTTATGCGCATCAATGATAACAAACAAACAGCGTCCGCTGTGCAGTCGGTCGACATACTTATGCTTGACGATGTGCATGTGAATTATGAGTCTACCTCAGCCACACTGCTAACCGACTTAGCAGTCAGCCTTTAAACTATACGGAAGCCACGGACAGTTGTTTCATTAAAGGTGGAGGTGAGACAACGTTTTTGCATTTCTCCACCCACCCTGTCTTACTTCACAACCGAAATGTATAATGATATTTTATCACTGCTGTGAAAACGAATGGAGAGGAACTTAGGGCAGCAAGCTGAAGGGTAAAGTGGACTGAGGCAGATGAGGCGTCGATTTACGAATCCTCTTTTCGTTTCCCACTAGAGTAGTCCAGCCATCTCACAGAAAGCCTGAATGCGGGGAGATTTTTCAGTCTGAAATTCATAATTGGTGACTTTTTCAATAGAATTTGTCTGGACTGCAGCATCGTTTAGTGAGTATTTCAATATACTAAGTACTTTAGAATAATAATAATAATAATAATAATAATAATAATAAAATAAGCGTGTTGCTGTATTTTCAGGATTCTTCAAGTTCCTGAGATTATTTGGTATTGAAAGCCCTATATTAACAATTTGCCTTTGAAATTTCAAAACGTTTTTGGTAGTATTTAGTAGTAATTGCCAGCAGAAAGTGTCTTACCTCGAAGTTATAGATAGACGGGAAAACTTTGAGCGTTTCTGTGTCTTCTAGCTTTAGAACCTCCAGTTCTTGCAGACCACCGGTCGGTAGATGCGTTATCGACGTTATCGACAGGTCCCTTGCACATGAAACAACACAACAGCAGAGCTGTATTTATAGGCCCAGTCACAGTGCAGTATACGTTACTAATGAAATGTGTGCGAAATTTGAATTTATTGGGAGGCCATATCCGTCTATACAGAGCGGCGCACTTGACAGTAGCACACACCCGCGCAGCTTGTTCGTATTATGACCGCAGTTTACATGGCGAGCGCATGCGCGAACCATTGTTATATAACATTTCATAGTGGTAGTGTGCACCCTTTTACAGGCACTGTGGCTCAGTACAGGCCGTACGGCCCATAGGGGAAGTAGAGGTATAGCTGTACTCTTTCTTGACCACGGCACTAGAAAAGGGTGAAGGGTCAGCGTCACGCCCCGGCCGCTTTTTACCCCCTGGAAAGACTCCGTACCAATTGTACAGGAGGCTGGGTGGCCCCCAGGGCCGGTCTGGACAGGTGGGGAAAATCTCACCCCACCGGGATTCGATCCCCGGACCGTCCATCCCGTAGCCAGTCGCTATACCGACTGAGCTACCAGGCCCACATATAACATTTCATTCCAGTTGAAATCTAGTTCGTGTCAAGTGTGTCGTCGTGACAAAAATGCCTCTCTGTATTCCCGAACTTTTCCCAATTACAGAAATGAAACGTGCAATCCTTAAACGTGGCAATCTGTATTATTTTTGAAACAGTTCATAGTTGACATAAACTAAACTCCGTGGCCTTAGTCCGCACGCGAACTATACCGACAGAGCGGCCGCTGCCGGTCGGCGAAGTTAGTGCCAACTTTTGCGGATAGAGGGGTGTCACGTGGTCAGCGCAACGGGT
>Ga0123352_10009943_pt1 | contig 14917 bp, 9 predicted proteins | sample TergutLab28metaG_FD_89700 | JGI IMG/M metagenome (GOLD analysis project Ga0123352, IMG submission 89700) | Labiotermes labralis P1 segment gut microbial communities from Petit-Saut dam, French Guiana - Lab288 P1 | ecosystem: Host-associated > Arthropoda: Insects > Digestive system > Gut ... | reverse complement strand
CTGGGGGGGAGAGTGAGGTGTGGGATTAAAGTGGTGTGTAATAATTTTGTGAAGGGGGGAGCGGAAGGGTGTAAAAGTTACGGGGGGGGGGGGGGACAAGTATTTTGGCCGTAGCAGATGTGTCCAGATTAGAGGTAAATTGTTGAAAATTGGAAGTTATTCTCCTTTAGCTGCCGATAAGAAACGCACCCCATAGGGAGTAGAATTGAGCAAGTGTACACGGCACCTTTCTTCGGGTCCCTGTACATGCCAGGGATAGCTTCTGGACACACAGTAGGCGTGTTACAAACGTTGGTACATGAAATATGCATCAATGTTTTTACGACTGTGGAAGAAATCTCATCGAGTAATTCATATAAACTTGGACATTTTAAACATCATCCTACAAATACACCAAGTTAACATGGTAGTCGACTGATTGACAATCGTATTTCGTATTTAGGAAGTACCCGGTTGAAATTCTGGTTCCAATTACAATAATCTTGACTGAGATTTTTAGTTGAATTGATAAATTATTCCAGGTAATGTCTAGAACAGAATCTCAAATTGAGAAGCAATGGCGATTCCCGCCCCGTTCCTTTCGAATTCATAATTCACCAAACGCATTATCATTGGGTTAAATGTAAGCTGTGTTAGGTTCCGTGGTTTATTTTTGGTGCTGTCAGTGTTTTATTGGCTATAGCTTCGATGACAGTATGAATGGTGAATGATCCCTTGGAAAGCATTGGAAGGGAAGCACTTCTCGCTCCAGCGGCGTAGCTAGGGTGCGGCAAGTGGGACTGCCGCCTCGGGCAGCAGAGTTCAAGGGGCGCCAACATGAATACTGTAGATCAAGAAATGGTTTTCTGGGATCAAAAAGTATTAAATTATTTAGACAAATGAAAGGAAATTCAATAAATCACTGTATTTTTTTTAAAGTCCGTATTTACGTCAGGGGCAGCCATTTATACCGCTTTCCCCGGACGTAAAAAATAATCTAGCTATACTGCTACGTTGCTCCGTCGGAAAACCATTTCGGCATCTGCCTATACAAACTGAGGAAAACTACTAATAACCGCAGCCGGAATTGTCGGCGTCCCAGACGAGAAGCCAACCGGGAACATCCCGAGCTTTACAGTTACAGCAACCCCTCAGCTACTGAAATGGTCGATAAATAATTAAAGATTTCAGCAAATAAAAACTGGCATGGACACAGAGAAAATATAAGCTACCAAGCCCTTTGTTTGTCCAACTAATGCACACAAATTATTATAAAAATGTTTAATATTTGCACCGTGTATCAATGATATTCAAACATTATTATCCAACCGATGCACCAATATATAATTTGTAGATACAATTAAAATTATAAAAATATTTTAAAAGTGCTCCAACATGTTTCGGTCACAGAGGATCCATCATCAGGGAACTGTTTACAGTGCTTGGATAAAATTATAAAAATGGCTCTATCGTGTCCGTTGACATGGACGTGGTCGGTGTTATGGCAGTATAATGAGACCTTGTGTGCATGTGTACAGTTCACTGTGCCTCCCTATACACCGAACTACACACAAGCACACCGGGTCAGATTATACTGCCATAACACCGACCACGTCGATATCAAAGGATACGAAAGAGCCATTACTGTAATTTTAACCAAGTACTGTACAAAGCTCCCTGATGGTGGATCCTCTGTGATCCGAAACATGTCGGAGCACTTTTAAAATATTTTTATAATTTTAATTGTATCTACATATTATATATTGGTGCATCGGTTGGATAATAATGTTTCAATATTATAAAATTGTTAAACAGTTAAAATCATTTAAAATTATAATAGTTACTCCAACATGTTTCGGTTTACATAAACCATCATCTGGGAGCTCTCAGCCTGTGCTTCGCTAAAGTTACAATGTTGACTTCAGTTACATATCGTTATTTGAAGTTATCGGCATTGTGGCTGCATATGCAGCCACAATGCCGATAACCGAAGTCAACTTTGTAACTTTAGCGAAGCACAGGCCTAGAGCTCCCAGATGATGGTTTATAGAAACCGAAACATGTTGGAGCAACTATTATAATTGTAATAATTTTAAATGATTTTAACTGTTTAACAATTTTATAATAATTTTTGTGCATTAGTTGGACAAATAAAGGACTTAATACTATCAATATGCACAGTGCAACTATGAAGAACAAGGTACCAAATTTAATATGGAATGTGGATGTAAAAGTGACAAACATGCAACAAGTGGGCGAGAACCGTCTGACTGATGAGAAAAAGTACTGATACACACATAGCATTAAAATCAAGCTTCTTCGGAATGAATGCCGAAGAGATAATGCTCCGAGAACACAGGCGTAACAACATTTATTCTTTAGCCACAAAGTATTTACCATACTTATAAGATTAAAATATTTACACCGTGGAATAAACGTTTGAAAGTAAATGGTCAGATTACAGCTCTAATTTTCAGGCTTTTCTGTCTCAAGTCACCTCGTTTAACTATTGCAAGGTGTGACACAAAAACGTGCGGGAAAGTTGCCAGCGTGGAAAGAATACAATGTGTAAGAGTCGTGTCGTTTCAAACTTGATTCTTACCAATCTCTATCTTCCATTCTTAGCGTTGATAACGACCTGCCACAACAATGTGTTTATCAAACAATCGACTGGTGAGCCACACGCATTGCACTACTGCCACTGCACAGGAAACACGAGGCACGCCGTCTCTTTTTTTTTCTGTTATTTTTGATGCAACAAAATAATACAAGAACCACAACTGCAGGTCACAGCGACACAGTTCCTTTTCATAACCTGATACCGTAATCTTCGTAGCTCGTGTGTGTGCAATCGTCACCGAGCTAGGAAGACAACTGACGGTCGAGTGTCTCGAACTGCTTGTTTTTACCAAGAGCTGTTATTCCAGCTGGCCTACTTGCAAGTACGGTAATACAAACAAGTCCTACTAGTATCTCACACACGCCCGGACATCGATGGTCAATCCTGATAGTTCTTTTGTATTTGCGATTTATGTAACCGAATTGTTAGTAGCTCGGAGTGTATACGCAAAAATTGTAGGAAGAGTTAATAATGAATTGGAAAGGATGCGGAAGGTACTCAACTGGCACCTGCGTGGACGGTCTGAAAAAAATGACGAAAAAACTCTGTCCAGAGAGCCTGAAATTCCGAATACGAAGGACTGCTAACCACTCAGCGACGACTTTCGATTGAATCTGTTACATCCATCTTCGGGATATACTGATTAGGTCTTCAGAAATATGACGCCGTGTAGTAAGGAAAAAATTCGAACGTTATGGAGAAACCCACACATCGCAGTGCGCGGCTTCACGTTCCAAACACCATAACCTTCGCATTTACCACTGTAAAATGTCTCAGAATTTCTAATCAATAGAATGACAATGGGGACAGGTCTTAGCATAGTTTCTTGGTTTATTCAACGACATCTCAACTGCATCAGCTATATAGCGGCGAATGAAAGACTGGATGATGAAATGGAAATTATGTGGTAGGAAGCAGTCTTAGGCTGTTTTAAAGAACTATCCCAACATTTGCCTACCACGAATTAGGACAAAAGCGAAACCCTCCGTCAGAATAACCAGCGTCCGGACCGAGAAACGACCCCGAAACTGTTCGATAACTGTTTCTGCCAGACGAGGTTGCCCGTTTGCTGCACAAACATGTTGACCTGGGAGTCCAATAAATAAGCCAGTCACACTTCCGGGGTTCTAAAAATTGTGTCCTACCCTGAAAATGGAGAGAGTATGTTCCTCCGAAATGTTGAAACTAACCGACCGAACCACACAACTTACTAACTCAGAAAACCAGAATACAAATATTTACGACCGTTAGGACCTCTAGTCATACTCTGTGGGAGCGAGGCAGAGTCCCAATCACAAGAAAAGGTCGATAATTCGTTAGGCTTTAAATCGGGCAAGCAGTCAGTTGAATAGGAATCTGGTTGGGCCTTAGCTGGCTGTAGGAGCGAAAAGGATTCCTGTCCCTACTGGGAATGGAAACCCCGTCTTCAACGAAGCTTCATTGACCGAGTTAACCAGGATCAGCAAAGAACGAAGACAACTGATAAACATACCAGCTGAAAAACACGTCTCTACGTCAATTAGTCCGCATACATTGGTACAAAATTGCTTTACACCTACGTATTGCGCTGGCGGCTATCGCGTGGCAGAAATGCGACTTCGAATCTAACTGCGGGTATGTCAGTTTGTCGGCCTTTTCACAAACTGTCCTCTATTGTACTTGCAATTACCTGATCCCCACAAGCTGTCTTAATAAACGTGTGTATCATTGAAAACATGTACAATCAAAGAGGCCAAACCTTGAACTCTTCTGCCGTGTCAAGAAAAGGGTAGGGGGGGGGGGAATACGATGATGATGATGATGATGACGATGATGAAAATTAATGAGATTAGTAACACATGGGAGAGGAATGAAACAAAGGCGAGTACGGAGGGGGGAATGAGGATGGGAAGATTTTATCAGCTTGTACAGTACATTCTCAATAGTCAATTTGCAGAGACGTCTTTAGGGGCGTCCGCATAGCCGCGAAGAGCGTCTAGTAGCTTCATGTGGCTATCCGCATCTATCAGTGAGACTCCAACTGGGCGGCTTTTGGAGAAACTTGATTTTGGGTGTTCCACGAAAACCTGTCCACAAAGTCCTAATTTGGTTAAAAATCGGGCAAAAATATCGGGCACTTCATATGAAGAAGACCTAAGAACGTAGTATTATTGCGGGCGATTCGAGTGAAATGGCATCAGGCTACTAGGACGGCCGACGAGGTATCAACATTTGCAAACGCGTTGCGCGTTGTTACACCTGCATTGCCTATCTTGGTTTTACACCGCTGCCACTTCACTTCGAGAGTTTTGCTTGACGACAAGCAGGAATTTACCCTCGGTGGGGGTCCACGCTCCCTGTAAGTCGTTAAACTTAGGCTTTACTCACCAAATTAAAGGTGCCTGGAAACACTTTGATTAAGCTCACAGACATGCGTCACACCTAACACGTTTATGTTCGCACGTCGAAATTCTGTTGTTGAACTTTGAATTGTGCCATCCCAGTTGTGTAATATAAACTATTAAGTGAGTTTGAAGTCAATGACACGACTAATGTTTAGTTAGATGTTATATTCTAGGTCAAAAAGACTACATGTTTCGGCCGGCAGTGGCCATCATCAGGTCTTTGTCGTTCGACACACTTAAGAGTACTTTATACAGTTGTGTGTTGGCTTGTTTGATGAGGAGATCTCAACATCAAGGCCTTTTTTTGAGTCTGATGGCCACTACCGGCCGAAACATGTAGTCTTTTGACCTAGAATATAACATCTAACTAAACATTTGTTGTGTTATTGACTTTAAACCCACTTAATAGTCTGTTGTTGAAACAGCAAACACTAAGGTATATTTTGAAAGTTATTTCAGATCGTCTTCAAACCCACAAGTAAAACGCGATCGTATGGCTTCAATCCGGAGAACGAGGAGCCTACGACCCCCTCAGTTTTTCTGTCACACAAAACTTTCTCTGAAGAAAACATACACCAACATACGGTACAACTTGTTGCAATGTCTTGCTGGAAACATGAAGACCTTCTCCTGTAATAGGATAGGTGCCCATAAAATGGCGTCAAAACTTGTGAACTAAGGTCTCCCCCCCCCCTCAAAAAAAAAAAGAACCCAGCAATCCTAGTAACTCTCATAACAGAGCACACACAAACCTTGTCACGTAATGACGCTTCATGGAATCACTTGACCAACCAGTTCTTGTGACAGGCCACGTGTATACTGAGATGAAACAATGTTTTGCCGCTGCACAGGTGTTAAGGTGTTTAACATGCTTCCCTTTTACATAAAAGCAGAGTCCGATAATCCAAAAAAAATTTAAAGCATTGTTACAAAAATCCTTACGTGAAAATTCCTTTTATTTCTTGGCTGAATATTTTGAACGCCAAGTTAAATTTTGATATATGATCTGAATTGACATATGAGGGCTTTGGGACTATTGTTCCCTCTCTTTACTTAAGTGTCTGAATTATAAATATGTCAGTATATACCCAACCACGATCTGTAACGAAAGAAAATTTCCAACTTAAAGAGTACCGTTAATTGCTTCTAACTTAGCCCACTGTTTACTTTTTATTTTTATCCTTATCTTATTTTATTACACTAAACAATCTGTATTGTCCTATTTTATTATATTTATCATACTAAGTAACCATGTGATTCTTGTACACACTTGTGTTGATGTCACCCCTTAATCCCAACAAATATGAAGATTTCCATATCCATATGGGCTATGTAATCCTGTACGGATTTACGGAAGGAAAATAAATGATATATGAACAAAACGAGTCTGATTTCTACAGTGTCCACCTTAACGCTCAACCCGCTTGGAGCATGTGCGTTCGTAGTCTGTATTGTACGTTAGAGCAAATGTTGAGAATATCCTACTCGACTGTAAGATATGCTTGAAATCTGATAAACATATTACTGTCGACATACAAAATAATAGCCCTGTAATATCACTATTTGTAAGTAGAAGGGCGCATAAAGCATGTAAGCGAAGCGAAAATACAAATTGTTTATACATGTTGTGCCTAGCAGTGGCTTATATCAAAAGGGACATCTTTTGAGCAAGGCCTCCTGACCATCTAATAGTTTCCAGTCGCCAACACAATGCACAACAAGTCCGGTCATTGACACTGGTATCAGACTAAAGATCAAACATTCAACAAAAAGGAAATCAATAGTCACAATTTTATACTGGATAAATAAACACTGGACACAACAAATACGTGAAATCGCTCTATACTGAATATATGGGGTTTATCTAAAATGCTTGGACAAATTTTACGAGCGTGTTCTTCACTTACAAAGAAATAAAAAATTCTATGAACATATGTCCGGAAATTAATGCTATTTCAGTTTAACAGAAAGATTCCATTCAACAATAAATACCCAAACTAAGAAGTATTTTACTTAAAGCTTACATAACACATTCACAACACACTTTCCAGTTTATTTACTGGCGAGTTCTGGCTGTTTATCGTCACAATTCACAGCAGACGCTCACAATGCCCTCCACCTGAATCACTGCACGCATTGATACGACTGATCATAAACCGTCGTACTCCCAAGGACATGGGGCGGTTGCGAGTGTTGTGCCAGGCATAAAGAATGCTTCGATGAATTGTCTGTTCATTTTCAATTGGAGATGAATACATTAGGATTTTTAAGTGTCTCCACAGTAGCAAGACAAGCGATGTACGTGTAACGTACCACTGAGGCGCGTTGGTGCATCCAATGATGCAGCGGAAAAGCAATGAGTATCACATATTCTGAGTGTGTATTTGTAGACTTAGGTGTCCAGCAGGTAATGTGCATGAGCCATATTGCCGTCTGTGACCTGTACGGCTCTACGATATTTTTTCACATAACACCTTAAACGGCACGATTCTCGGGAAAAAAGTTACTGAACACAAAATGTGTAATTTGATTTCTCTACACCTTTTTGTCCGAGGCATCTCTAATTTCAATAAGAAACGAGAGGGATAAATCAATAATGTATATTGGTTTTTATGTAAAGCACCCGTCATTCCTTTTCGATTTTAATGGACTTGAATTTTCAGGACAGATTTTAGAAAAATACTCAAATATAAAATTTCATAAAAATCCGTCCAGTGGGAGCCCAGTCGTTCCGTGCGAAAAGACGGCCGCTTTTCGCAATTTGGCGAACGCGCCTCAAAATCTGAAGAACTGAGGTCGGGCAATGTGGTGGCTGTACTTCGAGAACTAAGTGTCTGCGGACACAGACTGTTATCAACATTTGTCCTTGTTGTGTTGTGGAGAACTCACTCCCGAAATTTGTCCAAGCACTATAGACACACCTCGTTACTCCCTTTCACCTGTTTCCATCATACAGGTCATAACAGATCCTGACATGAAAAGAAATTCAGGTGCCTCCAGCTATGGCCCTGAAGTCTACCCTGGGCCCCATGTGTCAACTCGGTATTTTTCTATACCGCCTCTGACAAAAGCAACTTTACAGTTGTGTTGCTCGTGACATTGAGACGTGAAGGTGACATGGTAATTAACTTCACTTCACTGCATTTTATGTACTTATGGAAGGAAACTTACCACGCACAACAGCAACCTACTCTTTGTAACATACTGGGAACAGAGCTACCTCCACGTGTAAAAGTTCCACCGTCCTAAGTAACAGCTTTTATGGAAACAAATATAATCCATTGCAGCATTTACAGAACCACTTGGTCAGTAGATTTGAATCTACTGTCCAAGTTCTTGTGTAGATTTGAATCCACTGTCCAAGCTCTTGGGTAAATTGGAATCTACTGTCCAAGCTCTTGGGTAAATTGGAGTCTACTCTCCAAGCTCTTGTGTAGATTTGAATCTACTGTCCAAGCTCTTTGGTAAATTGGAATCTACTGCCCAAGCTCTTGTGTAGATTTGTATCTACTGTCCAAGCTCTTGTGTAGATTTGAATATACTGTCCACGCTCTTGTGTAGATTTGAATCTACTGACCAAGCTCTTTGGTAAATTGGAATCTACTGTCCAGGGTCTTGTGTAGATTTGTATCTACTGTCCAAGCTCTTGTGTAGATTTGAATATACTGTCCACGCTCTTGTGTAGATTTGAATCTACTGACCAAGCTCTTTGGTAAATTGGAATCTACTGTCCAAGGTCTGGTGTAGATATGAATCTACTTATCAAGCTCTTCTGTAAATGTAATGTACACCATTCTACTCCCTACTTCTCTCATACTCTATTTTCGGCGCTTTTCGCGACACTATCTCATGTCCATCCGCCCGTCCACATGTATCAGAGCGGCTCCCACTGGACCGACTTCCGTGAAATTTGAGGTTGGGGACTTTCATGAAAATGTGTCGAAAAAATTCCAAAATACAATTTTTTAAACGGACAAAAATGTCAGGCACTTTACATGTAGACATAAGTACATTCTACTGTTGCCGTACACACAAATTCGCCATTAAAGTAGTTTTGTACAACACTCGACATTTTTATCTTCTCGACAGCGACGGGTGGCTCAACATTACACACAGAACGAATTGCTGCGTGTCCACAGCCTATCTTTTTAATTAATACTAGCCTTCTTAGTTTGAATATTTGCAGTGCATTCAATGACCCCGTCAGTATCTCCTACTAAAGAGCATCCGACGGTAGGATTAGTGAATTTTAAAGGGCGTGGAAGGACATGGCCGTTGCCTAAATATAAGTACAGTAGAACTCCATTTATCCGGACGCTGGTTATCCGGATCGGCTTGGCCCTTGGGTAAATTTGTCGAGAATCCTATTAAATTAACTTGCCCTGAATTTAAAGGTTATCGGATCAAGTACAGCACAGTGTGTTGGCTTCTTGAACTTCAAATCAGGCGTGGTCGACAGGTTTAGACGCAGGTACATACTGTAAACAGAAACAGCCGAAGGGGTTCCCAAATTAGGCAATGAATTCCCAAAGTCCTCGTCAGCTGTGAAAGTTGACGGTTATCACCCGAATTCCCGTCCCCTCCTCTCCAAGGCTTTTGTTTTGGGCATGACTCACGTGGCCTCTGACAGCTACCATTTAGTCGGGACGGTGGTTGCGTGTGTAAAATCGTGCCGCACAATCGTACCAAGTAAAACTAAGATTTTCGGAGTGATGTCGCCTAAAAGAAAGCGTGTTTTGACTATTCTTGACTTTATCAAGTACATCTGTAGGTCCAAAATTTTCTTACTGCAACTGTATTACATCTTTTTGTGGCTTAAATTTGTCCCCCAATATCCAATACATATAAGGAATTAAGTATTCATGTTTTAGTTGTACGTAAACAAATATGCAGCCTAAAATAGCCGTTTTTACAATTTTTTTTTCATTTCATACTGCCAATGTAGCCTATTCCCAAAGCAGAATCCAATTATCCGGATTTTCCACATAGCCGTATGGCTCGCCGTCCCAATTAATCAGGATAAATGGAGTTCTACTGTACTACCCCAGCATTTGCTGGAGGAGCTAAAGAAAACCACGAACACCTCTGTTATGAAAGCCGGTCTTCCGGACCTCTATAAAGACGTAATACTATTGCCCACTCGACAGTGATCTTCGGTCCTGAATTTTCATAGGCCGTCTATTCCCTTAAAGTTTAAGTAACTCGATGCAACAAAGTTCCTTTTGAGCAGCTGACAGATGCCCAACTTCGAGATTTGCGCAATGTACAGAACCCAGGGCTTCGCCACCGTGTTCACAGAAGCTCAACACTGATCCATATCCTTCGCCAGTTGATTCCAGTCAACACCCATTCATCCTACTTAACATTCGCTTTAATATTATCCTCCTATTCTAAGCAAATGTCTTATTAAGTTGTGTGCTTCTTCCATGATTTCCTTTCAAAACTTTGTATGCACCTCTTACATCCTTTGTGTGCTATATCACCCGTTCAGTCCATATTACCTTGCATAATCCCACTTGATTCCCTATAGGGGCAAGACATATTTCTAATCCTGAACATCTAAAACGCGTCTGTGACCCACCCAGCCTCCTATTCATTTGGTCCTGGAGTGTCTTTCTCTAAAGGTTTTCCTCCATCTAATGCCAAGATTAAGAACAAGTGGGTCTATACCTCTAATCCCCCCTACATGCCTCCATGATGTGAGCAGGGAACACTGTATTTTTTACATTTACTTTATGCATGTGTCTAGAACCCACCACCTCAACGTAGGGCCATGTTGTGACAGAAACAGACAGCTCAAAACACAGTTCCCAGAAATAACAAGCTGATGACACTCTCAAGTTGATACAGTGGCAAAAAAATGAACTATGCATGTAAGTGGCACTAATACAAAAATTATACTTACACCGTTTCCTGTAAAGCACATAATCTAACACCAACACTTTTAGCTATACATTTTTGTCTCATCTCCAAAGAAAAGTTGCACAAAACTTCACGTATCAGCTTTCCTATCTGTCTGCATGTCACAAAATGAAAATTGGTAAGGTCTTCAGGAAATTTGATTATGAAAAGTTTTTTCTAAAATGTGTCAGCACATTCCCAATTTGGTTAACATCACACAGCAATAATGAACACTTTACACCTATGGCATTTCTGAATTAAGGAGTCATCAGGGTCAAGAATACTTTGAACAAAGGTTATAAAACATTTTATATCTAATATACATTTTCTCCAAGTTTTAAGCATTTGAGATAACTGGAAGAATTATAATGACAACCATGTGGGTACTTTGTCAATCATTCCATTTGCAAAATGTATTTAATGTTCTCTGCTATTATAAGGTGAAACAAAATATTCAGGAATGCTTTGCCCTGAAAAAAGGAATAATTACACTAAGTTTAATCATTCTCATAACACACCTTAATATAAAAACTGCAGAAAGATGTGCAGGGCCATTTTTATAATTTTGAAAGCGTAGGTTTACTTTTTTCTGGATTATAAACCCATTCTCACTATATTTTGCTTCTCTGTTTGGGACAGTTCTCACTGAAGACAGTACAACAGAAACAGAAAAGTCCCCTCTTTTGGGGAAAAATATATAACAAAAATATAAATGAGTAGGCAACAACAGTAACTAAATCCTATAGAACATTAAATACAGTATTTAAAGTACTTCACTCTGCAAATGTGCAATTGTTTGAACTGGATTTCTCATTTCTTTTGCCAGTCTCAGTCAATGAAAACATTTTGGTTGCAGGAAGTCATTTTTGGTCTCATTTCAGATATTCATTTTCCAACCCTTCAGATTCTGCCACCTGTGATGGCCCCACCACTCCGCTCAGCTATGGCACTGTCACGGTGTAAGAAGTTTCAAAACCCAGCCTTAACTGTTCATACTTGATGATGACAATGATAATGTAAATTGCTGCAACACTACAACACAAACATCTGACTTCATGTGAATGGTATTATCAGCCAACAATTCAGCAAACATGGCTTACTCCCCAGTTTAAGTCTTACCACAAGCTTCTCTTGTATCAGGTTTAATCCATTTACATAACCTGCTTGAAACAATAAACAATATGGTGAATAAGATTACAGTAATTAACTTTTTTGGATGGTTTAGCCCTCAAGTTATAAAGAAATTTCAGATTTAGCCTGCAGACTAAAAAGTATGACAACCTCTTGTGTAAAGTAAGAACAATACAGGAAGTGCCTTTCATGCACACATAATCAGGAATAAGTACATATTTAGACAGTCATTATTTAATAAAATATTATGAAACTGGATCCCAGAGAAAAATCTGCGCTCCTCCTCAGAATATAACACTCGTTGCAGCAGCCGCAGTTACTTGTTTCACTGAATGACTCATTTAGCATTACACCGACCAAAATAAAATGTGCAGCCATCTTAGAAGTCAGGACAGTACATTATGCAGCCTTTCTTTACAGGACAAACTTACTGGATATGGAAACGCATTTGAATGCTGAATGTAAAAATGGTCAATAACTCATGGGCACCTTTTAGCTGTACCACAATAAGACTCTATATCACTATGAGCTGCAGCATACTTTTCATACCCTTTGTTGGTATACTGATAATTCAAAGCAATACATCTGATTTTGGAGATCAGGTGTTTACAGTGATGGTCACATTCCAGTGACTTCTTCAACTGCATGAATGTTTATGCACACAAAAACCTAAGCACAATTAATGGATAAATAAAGTTCACACAAACACTCTATAAAGTCAGAGCAAATTAAAAATTTGGAATTCTATCAGCCTGGACACATGGTACGTGTAAACAATTCTGGCTTCTTCCCTACTATGCAATGACACAGAAGCTATTACTCCAGTTGTGAGGTGGAAACATGCATACATCAAATTCTGTTTCCCCACAGACTGGTTGTTATGAGTGATGTATGGGGGAAAGGGCCTACAGCTTAAACTATGAAAATGGTCATACCACAGCACTGGCATACCAGCACACATGGGAAGAAACTTGGCCAGGCAACAACTAGTCATGTTGGATGCCTGACAGGTCAGATGGATCCTAAAGAATAACACACAGACATATGGTTCATACTTTTATTTACAAAACCAGATGTGCCAACTTCCTCAAGCAGTTACTCAGCAGTGTCTCAACACAGAGGCCCATGTTCAACTCTAGTCTCCTCCAGAAGCAATTTGTGGTGGATGAAGTGGCAATGGGACAAGTTTTTCTCCAAGTACTTCAATTCTCCCATGTCAGTGTTTCATCTGTGCTCCATGCTCATTCATTCATTCATTCATGCCATTACTACAGCCATATGATGTCAGTAACTGAAAGCATACTTCAATAACACAAATGACAACTCTCTACTAAGTGGGTGGAACCTTGTGTTTCGGTTTCTTCATATATGTAACAACATACTTCATGATGTTCTTGTGGACGGTTGAGAGATGCTTCACAAGATGAGCCTTTGTGCGGAAGGAAGAGCCACAAGCCTACAAAGATAACAGATAAACAATTTAGGCAAAAACTTTCTTTAACCCCCACCATGACAGAGACCTAAATACACAGTGAAAATCATTTAAGACAACAGATGTTTCCTCACATTTTACACTACAATAACATAGCATTAAAATTTTTCCCATACAAACTGCCCTTTTAATATACTTCCTGTCCAAAAAGATTTCCTACTTAAAAGCATGAAAACTTCATGATGCAAAAACTTTTCACCCCTATAATATATTTTTCAATCAAAATCTTCAACAATGTTACAGGGCAGTTTAGCTTTCACAGATTGAGTTTAGTTTTTGGGGGTAGCTTTTAAGAGTATGTTTCGGATATTAGCATCAGTATACAGTTAGGCATAGGAAGATGGTTTCTGCAGGAAGACACAAGGTATTTACCAGTACTGGAAGACTATACGTCTTGCTCTCTAACAGTATCTGTCTGGTGTTCCCACATTTGGGGGACCCAATGTAAGGAATTTAGTTAGTTATTTCCAGGACAGAGTACAGTACGGACTGAAGGAGACTGGTTGCAGTGCCGCACTCAAAGTATATGTGAGATCAGTCCAAAACAATAAAGATCAATCAAAGTTATTGTGTCTTTTCTTGCATGCATCGAATCAAACTACTGAGAGGAGTGCAGATACCTTAAGTGGTCAACACCTGAATATTTCCAGAGGTTTGGGTTTCAGAGCCACCAAACTGATCTAGTTTGCCATGCCCGAGAAATGAACAACAAACAGGTACAACAATTCCCCCATGTTCCCATAAACTACTGAGAGGAGTGCAGATACCTTAAGTGGTCAACACCTGAATATTTCCAGAGCCACCAAACTGATCTAGTTTGCCGTGCCCGAGAAATGAACAACAAACAGGTACAACAATTCCCCCATGTTCCCATCTGTTGAATTTATTAAAATATACAGTGATGATATGATATCTCAGATCCTTAAAGTTAATCAAGAACGTTGTTTTTGCACCTCACTTTTATATGGCATGACTGACATGGATTACTTGTACTTCGTGTTACCTGTCACACTGGTCAATCAGTGGATCATGGTACTGAAGCCTGAGTCTTATGTTTATTGGACTGTGCATCATTGTGATAGTTGAAGAAAAAAAGACCAATTTGATGTCACTTGCTATTTTATTTCACTTCTTGTGTGCTTAACATGTTTCGGATATTAACCTTTTGGCGCCAGAATTATTTTTTTAATTTTAGCACATCCTGTATATAAAATGTGAATAATACAGGAACCAAATAGGTTAGAATTATGAAATAAACTGCATTTTGAAGAGAAAAAAAACCGAGAGTATACACCATGTTTAAAATATTCAGTACCTATATTTGTTGAATAAATATATAAAATGCAACTTTAGAGGTTAGCGGTGTGGTATGACCACTATAGTTGACATTAGGCGTCTAAAGGTTAATAT